>Ga0123354_10015774_pt1 | contig 11818 bp, 6 predicted proteins | sample TergutLab28metaG_2_FD_97872 | JGI IMG/M metagenome (GOLD analysis project Ga0123354, IMG submission 97872) | Labiotermes labralis P4 segment gut microbial communities from Petit-Saut dam, French Guiana - Lab288 P4 | ecosystem: Host-associated > Arthropoda: Insects > Digestive system > Gut ... | reverse complement strand
TCTACCCCCTGCTTTAATCAGTTCTGCCGGTATTTGATCAATACCTGGCGATTTGTGACTTTTTAGCTTGTCGATAGCCAGCTCAACCTCAGAGGCACTTGGCTCAGGTACTAGTGGTTCTGCCATGTGTATTTCTACCTGCCCAACATCCTTAACCCCATGCACGTTGAATAGCTTGGAGAAATATTTCCTCCACCTAGCCACAATACTGTGGGAGTCTGCAAACAAGTCGCCTTTCTCATCCTTTACTATATTACATCTAGGCTGGTTCCCCTTCTTAAAGTCACTGATGCCCCTACACAAGTCCCTAATGTTTTGGATCTTATAGTTTATTATATTCCTCTACATGTTTCGAGCACTATGTGCTCATCATCAGGCGGTCAAAATTGTATTATACAGCATCTGGTATCATCACACTCTGTAGGTGGCCGTTCGGTGCACCGGACGGCCACCTAGAGAGTGTGATGATGATCAATTGCTAGGATTGTACTGAGATGCACGGTCAGCAAAATATAAAAAAAGGATTAGAGATAACTTCGGAAACACCTTTTATATTCAATATACCTAACACGGTGTGTACTGTTTAACATAATACGCGTATTTTTGTCAACGTTACAGTCTTCCTGGAACCTAAAACTAGTAAAAATTGCCTGAGAGGATACAAGGTTTCAGAAGAACCGGCTGCGTCCCGCACTACTCTGAAGATGAATGCAGCAGTTTCCTTTGAATCTTTATTACGTTTCTGTTGAACTACAAGGCAGGAGATCGTAACATGATAATACTAGTGTTAGGATTCAATCGCTGTCACGTGTTAGTCTTAGCGACATTCAAAAGTTTGTGAACGTGCGTAAAAGTACTTAAGGTAAGAAACATTTGAAGATTCAGTCTTCTGGCATACAACGTTCTATAAATTGGCTACTTTATAAATATTATCGTTTCGAGGGAGTTTGGTGGTTCCATCTTCAGTGTAGACTTTGACTACCCTAACAAAGAATGTTTTTCGTCTGTGAGATTTGATGTTTTCATGAGAACGTTGATAAAGTTGCTAGTCTTCTTGGATATTCTGCCAGACGGATTGTTATTTATACAAGTGTTTGGGAAGAGCTTGCTGCATTTTCTTCTGTGAGTAGTCGTGAACTACCCTGACTGATGTTTCTAACAGAGGCGCTGATGAAGATTCCATTGTTCTGGCACATAAAGCTGTGCGCACTGATGTATAGTTATCATCATCATGTTTTTTATTTATCCAACTGAATGCACAACTAGATTGTTCTATAAAAATGTTAAACATTAAAATTTATGTTAAAATGCTCCTACATGTTTCGGTTTAACAACCATCATCAGGGAGCTTATTGTTGTGCTTTGCTAAAGTTATAATTATTAAAATTTGCACTGTGCACTCTACACTGTACACACACCAATAAGGACTGGATAAATATGCAGCCACACGACCGAACTGATTCGTAACGACGCTTTTAACTAACTATTTTAATAATTATAACGTTAGCAAAGCACAACAATAAGCTTCCTGATGATGGTTGTTAAACCGAAACATGTAGGAGCATTTTAATGTAAATTTTAATGTTTAACATTTTTATGGAACAATCTAGTTGTGCATTCAGTTGGATAAATAAAAGACGTGATAATATCAAGATGCACGGCAAAACTGTGAAAATTATAGGTGCCATTGTTTCGAAGGTGTTTGCTACCTTCTTCAGAAAACTCGCGGACTGCGTTAACAAGTAAAGGTTTCTTCCGCGTTACTTGAGCTTCCTGCATCATTGTTGATGAAGACTGCATTCGTCTATATTACGGCGCTACTTTGATTAATGTGTAAGTAAAGCCGTGACGGAAAATCTTACAGCACCACCAATCCTCCCGGCGTAGTATTCCAGAAGCCTGGAGATTTCATCAACACCGCTGCTGTCAGAACTTCGGTCCTTGGATATTGAGGTTTACTTGTCCTCCTCCTTCAACAACGTAACGTATTTCTTTTCCTTTTAATTTTTACGTGAATATAATGAATTTTAAAAGAACCGTGTGCAAGAGCTACAAGCAGGCTTACACGGACAACAGCAAGTTCTACAGTAAAGCAGTAACTCAATCGTCGGTTTTATACCAGGGCTCTTGACATTCCATGTTATCTTTTTTCATTCGAGAGCTAGAATATTGTAGCTCCATACTCGACTGCTGATATTCTGTGGGACATCGAACTTTGGGTCTACTAGTAACGGTTCCTGAACACAACCATTAATTTTTCAGCTGTGTTCGTTTTTGATAGTACACCCTCACACCCAATGCATAACACTTGTTAATCACCATGCTTTTAAACCGACACCACCGCCACGTTGCAGTTTGTGTAATCGTGCCAGATTATGACAATTACTGTGAGGCTACAAAGCTTTGCTCGCGTAGGCATGACTGTACTACATAGTATTATAAATGTTGAATATTGCCCCCCCCCCCACACTTCCCTTTGCCGTACGAAGTGAATCCCTCCATCCTTAATGAGTGTTGTGCCATACTGTCAGCCTCTGTAAATATTACAGAAGGGAATATATCAGGCAGGCTTATACGAGGCTCAATGCGATAAAACCAGGTTTCGTGTGGTATATCCATCTCTCGTTTCGTTCGTCTGTAATATATGTGTCTATCCGTAATGTCTTATATATTTTTTTAATTTGTATGTTCCTAATATTTAAGCGATGTGAGAATTTTTTGTAGCGATGAGAATTACAGTTATTGTGAGAAATTAGAGGATTTAATGCATTAATTTTTACTCTGAATTTAGAAATACTTTATTAGGATGGCCGTTTCAAGAAAGTAGAATCTGGGTTTGATTGGTTACTCCATGTTACAAAGCCAGTTAGTATTACAAGAATTGGAAAATGTGGGTGGCGGGGGGGTTTGGGACACACACACACACACACACAGGTTCTGTACTGGCCTCTGATAAAAACATTTGTCTAGAAATACTTGCTCATACGAGTTCAGTTTTATCACCACGGTGGGTGACGTAGTATTACACAGATTGATAATAAGTCCTTCGAAATGCGATAAATTTCCATATTTTGTAAGCACCATCGTGTTTTTCACTTTAAACAAAATGTTAAGGCGATGAAGTCAAGGAGTCTGGGATGGCAGAATGTTGTATGTCCGTGGGAGCGATGACAAATGCCTACAGAATATCAGCTTGAATGCCAGAAGCGAACTTACTTATGCACGGATGTGAAGATAATATTAAAGTTAAACGTAAGGAAATGGGATATCAGAATGTGCATCGGATTCGGGTAGCTCAAAATAGGATTTTGTGAACACAGAGAAGTGCCTTTACTTTTCACATTAGGCGGGAAAGTCTCTGATTATTATGATGTCCAGCAGGACTCATTTGTAGAGATGTAGTTTGTTGTCGGAATGTGGTGTTTGGTACTCATCTGAGTGTAAATTGAAGCTATCTGTAGTGGTTTAAATGTGTGTATCCTGACAGGGAATGAGTCTGACACTGATGCATCGGAGAACACTTGGAATAGAAGAGGACTTTCATGGTGTTGGATAGATGGGAAATTGCAGCCCAGACGATGTAGTGTTGAAGGAATAAAAAACTGCACTGAAATGAAAACGGTGCTAGACGTGAGAACGACGCAATTGGATGTGTGATAAGTGGAAGACAAAGTGATGGACAGGTACATGGACATGAGCTCTCAGCTCTCATATATTTCAGAATGGTTGCAATTACCACCATCAATATTTTCAAACAATATGAGTCCAAATGGACTAGGCATAAGTTGCTGCCTGCGTATTAACGAAGCTCCTCGCACGCTAGGTTGGTTGTTTCCAGTCACCCAGTATTTATTTAACCAGAACCAGACCGGATCTCAGCATACCGAAGAAAAATTTTTGCCACATGTGATAAGTGTTTTCTCGTGTAAAAGTTATTTACTACTTCATAAAAAGCCATCTTGGAAGTAAATAACCATGTAGGATTTTTTCGTTCGAGGTAGGCATCTTTTCTTGAAACATACTTAAAATTTCCATTTAATTGTAAGTTAAAAACAACATAGATTTTTAGTTACGTAGAACCATTAAAAGAATGAAAGAGTTAACTTAATACATAAGGGTCCGAAATTTGTCGGTGTCAACAGTATCCACACCACTCCTCGCGGAGTGCACATCTGTTTCTACTCCTCTACGGGTACAATTCTGCGGATAACTGCTGATGCAGCAGGCTGCAGGCCAACTTCTCAAATCATTTCGCGCGACAGTCTGTGGACATCAAAGTGTGTTTTACGCGTGACGTTCTGTTCCTCAACCATACCAGCGACCCGTGGGCAGCGGACAATCCTCGTGTTATCCACGAACTTGTGTACCGACGTTTCGAGGCTATCGTTGTGAACATTGTCGTCGAACCGCATCTACTACCTGATGGTTTGACTGCTCCAGCATCGCCATTTTCTTGCAACCGTTCTACCATGCCTGTTTAAAGATACACATCCCTCTGTTTTGGGGGCGGAGGTTGAGGTTTCAGCACGATGGGGCTCCGGCACACTATGGATATATCCAACAGTGGTTCAAAGCGTCAGGTTCTGTTGTATTTTATGTTTATGGTTCCGTGCATCGCTGATCTGTATTAATTGTCCTAACGAGATGCAACACAAAGCAGTCTATTTATTATTCTGCAAGTTCACTCTACACTTTTCGGGTATCAACCACACCTGTCATCAGGAGTACACAAAACTGTAACTACATCATCCGGTACTGGTCATATTTTTGTACAGCTACCTTCCTCCAACGTGGCCAGGCTAGCCTGGCCACGATGGAGTTACAGTTTTGTGTACTCCTGATGACGGGTGTGGTTGACACCCGAAAAGTGTAGAGTGAACTTGCAGAATAATAAATAGACTGCTTTGTGTTGCATCTCGTTTGGACAGTTATTAATATAGGTTCTGTTGCATCTAAGAGGCGTCCATGGCTTAATCATTTGATATATTGCACCATTTAACGTAACGTGTGTCTGGAAAAATGAACGTTCCAGTACATGTGCTGTATATTTGCGACTCCTTTTCAACGCCTAATCACACTATGGCGATCTTGTGCACGAATTTATCTTTGCCCTATGTGTTTTGTTTGAATGAAAGACTTCATTAGATTCAAGTACTCTCTCAAATGCCAGCTCTCGAAGTACATAATTCGACTACAGCCTTATCTTGAAGCCAGCAATATCTGCTCACATGATCCTCCCCATAGACCTGACAGAGCTGAGTCCACCTTGCAGGGTGAGGGTTACGATAAAATGCACAACTTTCTGTTCTTTATTTCAAAGAATGGTCTCTTAAAACTTTGTCAGAAGTTGCACTTTAGCACTCGATGAAAAGTATTTAATTTCAGAAGTCTGTCTCTACCTAAAGTAGTAAAGAATCAAAAGAATCCTTCCTTTGAATATGAATATCGAATTTTCATATTATTCCTTCTATTTAACATTAAAGTTACACTTCAAAAGGAAATTGGAAAAATAATGAACAAAGAAGCAATGAAAGCGAAAGGGCTGTACATACTCACAGGAGAAATTATTTTGAAACTTATTTAATCAACACTGTTAAGAATTTTCATCAAACAGTTATTTCTTCTCCAAGTAAGGAGCACAGTCTATATTTACATTTCCTTCAGAAGATAGAAGGTAAAAGATAAATATAAAATAATTTAAATCTTTGTCATTGAATGAAATGCCACTTCAAGTTCTCCAGGCTTTCGACAGTTTCATCTTCTTTTCTTTCTAGCAGGTCGGCATGGTGAAACACTTGTTGTATTTGTCACGATAACATAAACTGTGTACATTGTGTATATATTCTTCGGGGAATGTGAAAAAGAAACAGTACTTTAATTTCAGTTCACAAAGAACATTAGAATTGTTCAACTACTACCCCGTTCCTTCATAGCAATTTGTCGTCCTTGTTACTTTAAGGGTATTTTTGGCGCTTCGTTACTGTATGTGAACATTTTACCATTTTTCTTTGCCATGTTTGTTTGTCAGTCTACCATTTGTGTGCCAGTACCTAACAATTTCAGAAACGCTGAAGTAATTTGCAATTATTTCAGTATTTGAGAGTTTTAATGAAATATCACGACAAATTCTAGCTGTTATAATTAAAATTGGACAATATCAGCGGTAGGTTTCATAACCATCTAAACGAGTTTCTAAGCTCGTCTCTAAAGCAACTCATGTGTAACTCTGTAAATATTTATCGGAGCAAAATATTGAAAAGAATCTGCAGTTTGAAATGAAACATATGTCCTGTGCGCTACAAATATTTACCGTCTGTCTTCATGGATAACGAGGAAATGAAACGTACTTTAACAAGCACCCTTGGATTGTTACGCTGTGTGTGCATTTCATAAATTGTTAATTCTTGCAATACAACCAGAAATTGAAAATTAATATTATTAATTGCAGGCGATTGTCAAAGTAGAACGGGGATTGGGGGGGGGGGGGTTTAAATTCAACTACCTCTCCTCTGCTGCAGGTGCGCCATGTAACCAGCTGTTACCTATTGCTGCAGTCATGGACAAAATTTATCCAGAAGTTGAGAGAAGAAGGAAGGAGACGGGCCGTTATAAAAATGAAATAAAACCTAACTAACCTTTCATACAAAAAATGTCAGGAATCTTTTAATTCTTTTGTACCCACCCGGTTATGACGTGAGATTTTATCTGGAGAGTTTAGGAACAAAATGTTCCAGTAGAATTATTACACACCTTCTAATGTTGAAGACGTCTGTTGGTTCCATTGCCAAAGAAGAGCCTTTGGGGTGACGCTTGTCAAGAAGGTACTGTTGCGTCTCATGGCGCTCGTGATCCCAGGCTTGATATGGTTAGTACCTTTGGCTTCACTTTTCACAATTATCCAAGGGCAGTGCAGAACGCAGAGTGTGTCAGTTCCAAAATTTAATTGACTTGATACAAAGGGAAGGAGCCATTTGGGACTGCTGGGAACATATGGAAGGAAAGGATATTCATGTCTTGCGGAATCTGACTGTTTTTTCGCGACCTTTCGAGGGACCGTAGTGTTTTCATATTCAGGTGTACGACGCAGCGCCACATTTCGGATATACCGCAAAGCTTCCAAGAAGCTTCTGGGAACAACTCAACCTCATATTTAATGGGTATCAGATGTTTCTTTTCCAGGAAACAAAATGGCCGTGATGTAAAACTTACTACTCCATCTAGTGTCTGGGATAGGAATAAGGGGAATTCTACATCAACTTGTCCATGTGCCTTCGTGACTTGGGCAGGGAGATCTTAATTTCTTACAATATTTCAATTGCCTTCTTTTACAATTTCTCGTAAATAGTCCATCAGGACAATAAGCCATTCTCACAGCAGCTGGGACAACAACTGGAAGACATTTTTCTCTATGATTTGGAGGCCATAACTGATCTGAGCTGTAAATACCGTGCATGCATTTTCCGATGTTATATCCTAAGTTGAACACACTGTAGTAGTGCACAGAACAGAGCATTCGGTTTACATACTTAACGGTAAATTGACCTACATGATTGCCTGCGGTGTTTTGTCTACTGTTGCTATTGTTTAGTAATAAGACAGAAGGCAGTGTGCTCAGCCAAGTAAATAATATCTGTTGCCTGGTTTAGAAAAGGGGTTGTTGAAACTGTGAACAAAAGTTTCCATCTTGAAACCGCATCAATGTGCATGTTATTTACATGGATAGAAGTACGGTACCCCATATGTAAATAATGAAAGGGAGGGGTGGATAGAGAGAAAGAGAAAAATAGAAGGTTGAGGGTGGAACTGAAGCTTGGACGTATGTAATTACCGATTCTTCCCTCCACATGCGGCACTTCACACACAGGCACGCACGCCTGCACGCGCGCAAGCACACACACACACACACACACACACACACACACACACATACATACACACACACACAGACACATACACACACACATATACACATACGCGCGCACACACACACACACACACACAAACTCACTCACTCGCACACACCACATAAAGGAAATCACAGGGTGCATCGACCTTTTATATTTTTGTATGTTCACAGTACCTCATACCGTGGCCTGCTGTATCTAATCATAGTGCCGGTGGCAACCGTTGTACTCAATAGACAAAATTAGGTACTTTTTCTATCCGGGCAAATGAACAATAGGAAAGTCTTATTATATACTGAAATTGATTTGACGTCTACAAACACTGCATTCCCTTCTCTGTTCTAAACATACAGAGATGAAAATTTTATCATGTCGCTTTCTTTCTAATTTTCTCACCCAAGTTTCTTCTGCCAGAAAGGTAGTTGTATATTTTGATTTACTAATTAAATAGGACTAACACCCCATATTCTGGACGTGGCTGGTGTCAGGCAAAGCTGTAGCGGGTTTGACCGGTATGTCATTCAGTGCTTTTAATTTATTGCATTCTGTCTTAAAACGAACATAACCTCACACAACAAGGAACAGTATTTTGTCATATTTCTCTTCAGGCACTAGTTTTAGACCACAGAAATTTACAAAACCACCTCGCCTACTTGTAGATAAATTGTATCTCGTCCTAAGCACATATGAAAACATATTTATTTCAACTCATAACAATGTCAAAGCCGGTCACAGTATTAAGAGGTAGCAGAACATGAGATTTGGTTATTTACCAAATATGGTAGAATCCCAGAACATAAGAAGCCCGGGGCTCATATCAAGTGGTGGAAAGGATTTGTTATTTTGCTTGTAACAATTTATTTTACTTTGTGAATAAAAATGTAAAGGGAACTTCATTATAATTTGTACGTGCAAAGGCTTCCCTTTGCATCCGTTTCACACACAACACAAAATGTCTGTTATCACGCTTCATCTCCTCTCGACGATAAGAATACAGTACTCCCGAAACCTCATCCGTACTTCCATTCGCTTCATTTGATCAGGCAGTAAGGAGGTTCCTGTGTCTTGTTCTACAACTTCTTGAATATGCTTTTCCCCATGCTATTAGGAGTTCTACCACAGATTTGCATCTGCAATGTGCAGTCCGATATACACTCTGTACATAGTCGTGGGAAGTTACGTACCGTGTAGCCGGTCGTTGGTAGATACGCTTCCTGTACATAGGCCTGCACATATACAGGGAGAGAATTGCGTCACGAATACTGAATAGCCACTAGCTATTTCAAACACACCCCTTCCTACCCTCTGTGTTCATTAATGCAACCGTGGGATACACCCCTCTGCCCTGTAGTCATCCTCAAACCGCCCTTACTTACTGCCCCCCAAACCCATTTCTATTATAAAACTACAGTGCAGTTCGTAAACAAACTTTGCCTCCACCCGTTTGAATTAACAGTCTCTCGCATTTCAATTTCAGTAATGCAGAAGTCGTGCAGTTCAGATAATGTCATTATTCCCAGGGAGGCACACGTTACATGTTCAGTCTGGTTAAGAGTATAGAAAACCGATGGGAGGAATTGAACACGGAAGGGATTTCAGTCTGTCCTCAGAAGCGTGCAGCTCTGTGAACATGCATAGTTTTCTAACTCCATGGAGGCACGGTTGTCCTAAAAGTGTAGAAATTTTCTCAAATGGTCAAGAATTCCTCACCCCTTGTGGAACTCTACGTTTTAAGTCGTGTTCAGAGGAGTCCACAACCTAATCCCATAAATCCAGTGCATTCTTCCACACATTATTTTGTGAGACGCCCTTGTAATATTGTGGGCCGTGAGAGCTTAGTAGGTATAGCTACTCGCTACTGGCTGGGCGGTCAGGGGAGCGAATTCCGGTGGCGGCGATATATTCCCACCCGTCCAGACCGGCCCTGGAGTCCACCCAGCCTCCTATACCATGAGTATCGGATCATTACCGGGGTTAAAACGGCCAGGACGTGGCGTCATCCACCCATCTCCTTCTCGACCCGAGATTAAAGAAGGAGTCGAACTGTACCTCTATACTTCCACCCTCTGCCTTTATGGAAGTTTATTGGGTGAATTTTTTCACCCTTACTCCTTTAATTTTATCATTACATCTACGCCCAGGTCGACCACTGGTCTTTACCCTTCGGACCTCCTATCGAAATGTGTGCAGTTCGTATTGGCCCTACTTACTCTACGTTACATGTCCCGCCCGGCCGTGTCAGCCATCGTGCTGATTAATCTAATGATATCTGGCGCATAGGAAAAGGTATAAAGCCTCTCAAAAAGCAGTTCGCCCCGTGTTTTCCTTAAGTTCTGAACCTTGTATCCAAATATTCTTTACAGCACTTTGCTCTCAGTTACTCGGAACAAGTTTTGGTGTTAAAGCAAGAGAAAAGTTTCATACTGTGTGTGATTTACTTTCTCTCAGTGGTGTTCCAGAAGATTCGAGTCTTCTTGGATGTTATGTTGTGCTGCTGGGCAAACAGTTTCGACGTTTCGAATCAATGTAAGACCATCTTCAGAGTTAAGCATTTGAAGAAGAATAGGAATGAGTGGAATTATAATTCATGATTTCCAAAACTAAATCTGTCGGTAATCAAAATTAAGCGAAACCTTAACACGATATTTGAAAGCTGCTTTGTCGGCTACCTACGGTTTTGTGTTCAATTACAACTTCTTTTTACTTACGTGTAAAAGAACATGTCTCTAATGTGCTACGTAATTATAACGAATTTGTGGTTGTGTGATATTAATTCTGTAAGCTCCATACCTGATCGCTTGTGTTTAAGTACTGGACTCCCCGTGCACGCTGTGAAGGTACATAGGGGAGTGGAAGTATAACTCCACGCTTTCGTAACCTCTGCACTAGATGACGGGGAAGGGTCAGCTTTACGCCCTGTCAAACTTACTCCTGAAGCAAGCTTCCTCCCCCCCCCCTCCCCCCGAGGTTGATTGCGCTCTGCAACAGTTTCTGAGCCTTTGGAGAAGAGAACGTCTTTTGCCTGGAATGAAACTGTCGTTGTCCAGCCGACAACCTTGTCACTGTAACGACTATTCTATCCAGGCTCTCTTATCTAAAATGAAGTCATTGATTTTTTTTATTAAGTTTCTTTGTTATTCCAGTTATTTAGAAAGAGGAAAAACAGTGATGTACATACAGCCTGTTGGTTTGGAGTGGACGGCCCGTTCGTTTCGTATCCCCGTTCTCTGTCGTTCTCTCGCTTTCCCTTTCTTGTCGCCTCCTAGTAAAGGTTTTCAGAGCAGCCCCACTTTGTTGAGCACCCTACTGAGACAGCTACCAGGCTGGTTATCAGTATGACAAGTTGCATATATCATACAAGACATACAGTGGAAGACAGTATACTTAAAGTATTTTAGTAGTATTTAGAATCAATATTATTGGCCCATCACGAGTTCAGCTAGCAGTACGAACATAATCAGTTTTTGGAACGTACAGTCCTGGTCCCTTATAATGAATACTTTTCGGTTATTCTAGTTGTACCTACACGAGTATGAAATCGGACATTATTGTGCAACTGTGGGTGCAACGATAGTTTAATTATGTTTTGTAATTGTTACTTTCACACATATACTGCTCTTATGTGATTTGCAACTAACTGATCCTGCATGTTATACGAATTTATCATCGCACTGTATACTCCTAACTGAATAAACGTGTTACATAACCTCTATTTTACTGTCACCAGCATACTACAAATATATTTTTCCCATTGTCGGAGTAGAACCAACAAGATGCAACATTTCTCAATTTATTTGTTTTTGTAAGACGCTCTACATGCTTCAGACGGTTTTTCCGTCCATCATCAGGAGCTCAAAACTGCACATACAGCGTCAGGCATTTGTCAGACCATTACTGCTACCTGCTGCTAGCCT
>Ga0123354_10015773_pt1 | contig 11819 bp, 10 predicted proteins | sample TergutLab28metaG_2_FD_97872 | JGI IMG/M metagenome (GOLD analysis project Ga0123354, IMG submission 97872) | Labiotermes labralis P4 segment gut microbial communities from Petit-Saut dam, French Guiana - Lab288 P4 | ecosystem: Host-associated > Arthropoda: Insects > Digestive system > Gut ... | reverse complement strand
GATGGAGCTGAACTGCGCCATGCCGTCGTCCAGCGGCACGCCGTCCAGCAGGCGCTGCTTTTCTTCTTCGGTCAGCGCGCCCAGCACGCGCACGGCGTATTCGCGCTCCAGGCCGAAGCGCGGGTGCATCAGCCGGTTGGCCAGTTCGCCCGAATTGGTTAACAGCAGCAGGCCCTCGGTGTTCAGGTCCAGGCGGCCCACCGACTGCCACTTGCCCTGGCCGGGCTGCAAGCGCGGCAGGTTGCGGAACACGGTCGGGCGGTTTTGCGGGTCGTCGTGCGTGACCACCTCGCCCACCGGCTTGTGGTAGGCCAGCACGCGCGCCGGCGGCGGCGCGATGCGCAGCTTGACCGGGCGGCCATCGATCTTGATCTGGTCGCCGAACTGGATGCGCTGGCCGACGTGCGCCGGCTGGTTGTTGACCGAGATGCGCCCCTGCGCGATGAACTGCTCCATCTCCAGCCGCGAGCCCAGGCCGGCCTGCGCCAGCACCTTGTGCAGCTTGGGACTGTCGAGCTGGGGCAGCAGCACGCGCTTGGGCGGCCGCGCGGGCGCGACGGCCTCGGCGTCGAAGCGGCCGGACAGCACGTCGTCGATGGCCACGGGGGCATCGCCGTCGGCGGTGATGGGCACGTCGGCGTCGGCGGGGGGCGGCGGTGTATCGGCAGGTTCGCCTGCGGGCGGGTTGATCGGCTCGTCGGGGTTCATGGCGTGGGGTGTTCGGGTAAAGAAAAATCGGCGGCGGCGTTATCGGCGGGCGGAACCTCCGCCGCCAGTGCGCCGTCCCCGTCGGGGGCCGGGACGACATCATCCTCGGGCATGGGCGCGTCGGCAGCCGCCGCCTCGTCCGGCTCCGGGGCGAGCGCGTCGAACATGCTCGCGGCCTGTTCGGAGGCCAGCTCCAGCGTGGGCAACTGCTCCAACGATTGCAGGCCCAGGTCGTCGAGGAACTGGCGCGTGGTGGCGAGCAGCGCCGGGCGGCCCACCGTCTCGCGGTGGCCGATGACCTCGACCCAGCCGCGGTCTTCCAGTTGCTTGAGCAACTGCGAGTTCACGGTGACGCCGCGAATATCCTCGATGTCGCCGCGCGTCACCGGCTGGCGGTAGGCGATGATGGCCAGCGTCTCCAGCGTAGCGCGGGTGTACTTGGGCGGTTTTTCGGGGTGCAGGCGGTCCAGGTACTCGCGCATCTCGGGCCGGCTCTGAAAGCGCCAGCCGCTGGCCACCGGCACCAGTTCGACGCCGCGCTGCGTCCATTCGTCCTGCAACTCCAGCAACAGGTCCTTGATGGTGTCGGCCCCCACCTCGTCGGCCAGCAGCACGCGCAGCTCGCGCAGCGGCATGGGCTGCTGGGCGCAGATCAGTGCCGTTTCCAGGATGCGTTTGGCGTCGGTGGAGTTCATGCGTGTGGGTTGCGCGCCGGACAAGGGCACGATGGGAAAGACGGCGCGGGGGTCAGCGCCGCCGCGGCACGGATGCCGGCGGCGGCCTCCAGTCCAAAGTCCGGCGGGCCTGCCAGGGGCCGGACGACGAACGTCGATTGTATGACGCCGCCACGTGCCGGGTCCCCGCCCTGCCCTCCGGGTCGCAGTGGACAACATGCAGTCCGTCCATTATCATGACCATGTGGTCATTTTGAGGTATGCCCGTGAAAACCTGGAATGTCGTCCAAGCCAAATCCCGCTTCTCGGCCTTGCTGGCCGAGGTCGAGGCTGGCGCGGAAATCGCCGTCACGCGCCGCGGCAAAGTCGTGGCGCGGGTCGTGCCCGATGGCCCGCGCGTGGCCGCCAGTGCGTTCAGCGACTTCTGGCCAGGCCAGGACATGGACCTGCAAGTGCCGGAAGACGCGCCCGCCGAGGACGTGGCCTCGCTGGACGAGTAGGACGGCATCGTGGTGGCGCTCTATCTGCTCGACACCAACATCCTGACCGCCGCGATGAAGGGACAGCCCAGCGTGCGGCAGCGTCTAGAAGCGTTGCCGCTCAGCAGCCTGCGCCTGTCGGCGGTCGTGCTGGGGGAGTTGGCCTTCGGCGCGGAAAAAAGCGCGTACGGCGAGCGCAACCGCGCCCGTCTGGCCGCGCTGGCGCAACGCTTGCCGCTGGTCGGCCTGGATGCCGAAACCACGCGCTGCTACGCGCAAGTCAGGGCGCGGCTGGAACGGCAAGGCACGCCGATCGGCGCCAACGACACCTGGATAGCGGCCCAGGCCTTGGCCATCGGCGCCACGCTGGTCACGGACAACACGCGCGAGTTTTCGCGGCTGCCTGAGCTGCCGTTGGAGAACTGGCTGCTCAAGCAGTAATCACCGCCTCGCCCCCGCGCCCAATTCCGGCGGCAACGCGCCGCCAAGCCCCCAAGCCGCCAGCGCCCCCGCCAGATCCGCCGGCGGCGGCGCCTCGAAGCTCATCTCGGCGCCGGTGACCGGGTGCTCAAAGCTCAGCCGGCGGGCGTGCAGCGCCTGCCGCGTCATGCCGGCGGCGGACGCGCCACCGTAGAGCGTGTCGCCCACCAGCGGGTGGCCCAGGTGCGCCATGTGCACGCGTATCTGGTGCGTGCGCCCGGTGCCGAGCAGGCCGCGCACCAGACAGCCCTGCGGCGCGTTGGCGATCAGCTCGAAGCGGGTCTGCGCCGGTTTGCCGCCCTGGCGCTGCAAGTCGACCACGGCCATGCGCAGGCGGTTGCGGGCATCGCGCCCGATGGGCACATCGACCTCGCGTGCCGCCGGGCCGGTCCACGGACGGTGCGCCAGCGCCAGGTATTCGCGCCGCACCTGGCGCGCGGCGATGCGGGCGGTCAGCCCGTCCATGGCCGCGCGGGTGCGGGCCACCACCATCAGACCGCTGGTGTTCTTGTCCAGCCGGTGCACGATGCCGGCGCGCGGCAGCAGCGCAGCGCGCTCGTCGCGTCCCAGCAGGGCGTTCAGCAGGGTGCCGCTCCAGTTGCCGGCGGCGGGGTGCACCACCAGGCCGGCGGGCTTGTTGACGACCAGCAGGTGCTCGTCCTCGTACACCACGTCGAGCGCGATGTCCTGCGGCACGAAAGCCTGGCTCATCGGCGTGGGCCGCAATTCCACCGTCAGGCGGTCGCCGACACGCACCTTTTGCGCCGGCTTGAGGGCGGCGCGGTCGTTGACCCGCACCGCGCCGTCTTCCAGCAACTGGCGCAGGTAGTTGCGCGAAAACTCACCAACCAGCGCCGCCAGGGCGCGATCCAGCCGCTCGCCGTGCAACTCGGCAGGCACGGCGAGTTGGCGCAGTTCGGTGTCGGCCACGGCGGCGCCGAGGTCGGCCACCTCGTCGTCGGCGTTCCAGGCCACATCGCCCGCGGCGGCCGGCGGGTCGGAGTGCGCGGGGGTGACCGATATAATCGAGACAGCTTGATTCAAGAGGTTTGCCACTGATGCAACGTGTCCGATTATCGGCCGCTGGTGCGGTTGCCCTGACGCTGGCGGCGTTGCTGGCGGGGTGCGCCTCCAAACCGGCGGAGGACAAGACCAGCAACTGGAGTCCCAACCGCATCCAGGCCGAGGCCAAGGACAACATGCACGACGGCGCCTACGACAAGGCGATTCCGCTGCTGGAAACCCTGGAAGGCCGCGCCGCCGGCACGCCGCTGGCGCAGCAGGCGCAGCTCGACAAGGCCTACGCGCAGTTCAAGGACGGCCAGAAGGCCGAGGCCATCGCCACGCTGAACCGCTTCATCCGCCTGCACCCGGCCAGCCCGGCAGTAGACTACGCCCTGTACATGAAGGGCGTGATCAACTTCAACGACGATCTGGGGCTGTTCTCCTTCCTGTCGCACCAAGACCTGTCCGAGCGCGACCAGAAGGCGGCCAAGGAAGCCTTCGAGTCGTTCGACGAACTGGTGACGCGCTTTCCCGATTCGCGCTACACGCCCGACGCGCGGGCGCGCATGCGCTACACCGTGAATGCGCTGGCACAGTACGAAGTGCACGTGGCGCGCTACTACTACACGCGCGGCGCCTACGTGGCGGCGATCAACCGCGCGCAGCAGGCCGTTGCCGACTACCGCGACGCGCCAGCGCTGGAAGAAGCGCTCTACATCCTGGTGCAGTCCTACGACAAACTGGGCATGAATGCCCTGCGCGACGACACCCGCCGCGTGCTGACCCAGAACTACCCCAACAGCGCCTACATGAAGCACGGCTTCAAGGATCCGGACAAGCCCTGGTGGCAGATGTGGTGATGCGCCTTGGCGGCGCCGTCATTTCCGCGCAAGCGGGAACACCCCTCCCAGAAGCGAAATCAGGCGCGGGTTCTCATATGACCCATCGCGCTTGACAACCACCAGGGAACCTCCCCCCAGGGGGAAGGCATTTTTTCAACCCGCAGCCGGCGTCCCTGCGGCCCCCGCTTCCGCCAGCGCCTGCAACGCCGCCCCGAACTCGTCCGCCGTCGTCAGCCGCCGCATCGGCGGCAGCGCCGCCAGCAAGCGGCGGCCATAGGACATGCTGGTCAGGCGGGTGTCGCAGATCACCAGCAGGCCGGTGTCGGTTTCGCGCCGGATCAGCCGCCCGGCACCCTGCTTGAGCGCCACCGCCGCCTCCGGCACCGAATAGTCGGCAAAGGCGCTGCGCCCGCTGGCTTCGATGCGGCGGCAGCGCGCTTCTACCAGAGGGTCGCCCGGCGGCGGGAACGGCAGCTTGTCGATCACCACCAGTTGCAGCGCCTCCCCCGGCATGTCCACGCCCTCCCAGAACGAGGCCGAGGCCACCAAGATGCAGCCCGGCTCGCCGTTGGCGTTGCCGCGCCTGAAGCGGTCCATCAGCACGCGCTTGGGCAAGGCGCCCTGCGCCAGCACTTCCAGCCCAGAGCCGGGGCCGAAGCGCTGCGCCAGCGCATCGCCGATGCTGCGCAGCGCGCGCAGCGTGGTGGTCAGCACCATGGTGCGCCCGCCCAGCCGCGCCGCCGCGTCGCCGGCCAGTTGGGCCACCTGGGCGCTGTGCGCCGGATCCGCCGGGCGCGGCATGCGGGACGGCACGTACAGCGCGGCCTGACGGGCGTAGTCGAACGGGCTACCGATGCGCAGCACCTCGGCCTCCTGCAAGCCGCAGGGCTGGGTGAACCAGCTCAGGCGCTCGTCGTCGCCCAGCGTGGCGGAAACGAACACCCAGGCGCGGCCACGCTCCTCGGGGCCGGGCGCATCCAGCAGCCACGCGCGCACGGCGTCGGCGATGTCCAGCGGCGACTCGACCAGCCGCAGCCCCATGCCGACGTCGGCCCAGCGCACCAGGGCGGGATCGCACGGCACGCTGAACGCCTGCACCTGCGCGACCAGCGCCAGCGCGCGGCCATGCAGGCGCTCCAAGTCCGGCCCCAGTTCGCCCAGTTTGTCCAGCGCCTCGGCGGCCTGGGCCAGGGTCTGGTCCAGGCGCGCCAGACTGCGCTGCCAGTCGGCTTCGTCGAGCCCGTCGGGGGCCGCGCCAAGCCAGCGCAAGCGCGCCCCGGCGCCGGCGCGGGCGCTGCCGGCGGCCATCCGCAAGTCGCGCGCGGCGGTCTCGACGCCGCCGGCCAGCGCCATCCAGTCGGCCAGCCCGCGCGCCTGTTGCAGCCCGCAGGCCAGCAGGTCGCGCGCAAAGTCGAGCAGTTGTCCGACGGCCAGATGCTGGCCCAGGAACTGGATGCCGGTTTCGTTGAGCTGGTGCGCCTCGTCGAAGATGACCACGCGCACCGTCGGCAGCAGTTCGGCCATGCCGGATTCGCGCACCGCCAGGTCAGCGAAGAACAGGTGGTGGTTGATGACCACCACGTCCGCCGCCATCGCCTGCCGCCGCGCCAGGTTGACGTGGCAGGCGCGGTGTTGCGGGCATTCGGCGCCCAGGCAGTTCTCGCGCGTGGAGGTGACCAGCGGGATGACCGGCGAACGCTCGTCCAGCCCAGGCAGTTCGGCCAGATCGCCGGTGCGCGTGGCCTGCGCCCATTGTTCTATTTTGGACAGCACCTGGCGCAGGCGCGGCTCGCGCGTGTCGACCGCCTGGCCGGCAAAGCCGAGGCGGTGCAGGCACAGGTAGCTGGCGCGCCCCTTGAGCAGCGCCATGCGCGCCGGCACGCCCAGCGCCTGGGCCAGTCGCGGCAGATCGCGCCCGAACAGCTGGTCTTGCAGCGTCTTGGTGGCGGTGGACAACAACACCCGTTCGCCCGATAGCAGCGCCGGCACCAGATAGGCAAAGGTCTTTCCCACGCCGGTGGCCGCCTCGGCCACCAGCTCGCCGCCCTGCTCCACGGTGCGGGCCACCGCCAGCGCCAGTTGCGTCTGCCCGTCGCGGGCGCGAAAGTCCTCGGCGGCACCGGCCAGCGGGCCGTCGGCGCCGAACGTCGCCCGCACCGCTTGTTGCAGGGGCGAAAGGCTCGCCTCGTCCATCACGCTCATGCCGGCTCTTTGGGATCGAGCGCCAGTTCCAGCCGCGCGATGGCGTCGCGCAGCGCCAGCCGGCGCTTCTTGAGCCGTTGCAGCATGAGCTGATCCACCGGATGCTGCTCGGCCAGGCGGTCGATCCAGGCGTCCAGATCGGCGTGTTCAATCCGCAACTCGATCAGTTGCCTCTCCGGGGAATGCAGGTTAAATGTCACAAAAACAGCGCTCGACGTCAAAAAGCCATACAGATGACCTGGCTCAATAATAAGATAGACAATTAGCTACAGGTTACAACAATGAACCAAGGCTATCGGCTCAGCGCGGCCACCGGCCTGCACATGGGTGACCGGCCGTGTCAGCAGGATCGGGTGGCGTTGTTCGCGCATCCCCGTGTCCACGGCTGCGTGCTGGGCGTGGTGGCCGACGGCATGGGCGGGCGTACCGGCGGGCGCAAAGCCGCCGACCAGGTGCTGCTGACCGCGCGCCAGTTGTTCGATCGCTACGCGCCCAGCCAGGACGACGCCGCCACGCTGCTGCGCCAGATCGGCGAGGAGGCGCATCTGGTCATCAAACTGATCGCCATCGCCGCCGAGGAAGAGCCGCACAGCACGCTGGCGGCGTTTCTCATCGGCCCTGGCGGCGCATGCCACTGGGTGCACACGGGCGATTCGCGCCTGTACCACTTTCGCGGCCCTACCCTGTTGAGGCGCACCAAGGACCAGTCCTACGTGCAAGAGCTGATCGACCAGGGCGAGCTGACCGAGGACGCCGCCGCCGCGCATCCGCGCTCCCACGTGTTGCTGGCCTGCCTGGGTAGCGACGAGGAACCGAAATTGCAAACCCGGCACATCCCGCAGCTGGACATCGGCGACGCGCTGCTGGCCTGCTCGGACGGGCTGTGGCACTACTTTACCGCCGAAGAGCTAGGCCGGGTGCTCCATGCGCAAACGCCGCGCCAGGCCAGCCAGTTCCTGGTGGAAACGGCGCGCGCGCGGGCCAGGGGCGCAGGCGACAACCTGTCGCTGGCCATCGTCAAGGTGGAGCCGCTGGCGCCTGAAAAGCCGGCCATGGGATTGGCCGTTGCGAAACTGCACTGAGCCTGATGGACAGCTCCTTCGTCGACCGCCATGACCCGGCGCCGCACGGCTAGCGCGTCGCCGGGCGGCCGTAAAGCGCGAGCCGGCGGCTGCCGGCGAAGATCGACTTGGGCGTCAGCCCGAACACCTGCCGGATGGAGTGGCTGAAGTGGGTCGAATCCGGGTAGCCGGCGTCGAGCGCGATGTCGGTGAGCCGGCTGTCCCGGGTCACGTGGTACAGCACGCTGCGGGCGCGCTGCCAGGTGCGAAAGCTGCGAAACGGCGTGCCCGCCTCGGCCTTGAACAGGTGCAGAAAGCGCGACACCGACAGGTGCGCGGCCCGGGCGCAGTCCTGCGCGGAGGTGTGGCCGTTGGGGGCTTCCTTGATGCGCGCGAGCACGGCGCCCACCCGACGGTCGATGGGACGTGACGCGAGCGCCGCGCCGAAGAAAGCGCGGTCGAAATCCGGCGTCTGCGCAAACTGCCGCGTGGCGCTGCGTTGAAACTCGCCCAGGGCATATTGCAGCGCGGCCAGCGCCGCCAGCGCCGCCGCGTCGTCCACGGCGCCACGGCCCCGGGCGATGAAGGCCGGCAGGCGCGCGGCGTCCACGCTGTCGGACTCGATCAGGATGTTGCAGTACATGCGCTCGCCGGCCATGATGTTGTGCGGCACGTAGGGCGGCACGACCGACAGCCGGGCGTCTTCCCACGCCCCGCCAGAGACGCGGATGCGGTGCGGCTGGTTGAGCGACAGGTAGATTGAGTACGCGCCCAGCGTGCGGGTGGACGGCTCGCCCGCGAGGCCGACGTACAGCACCCGGTCGGTGTTGAGCCACATCATCGGCTCCGGTCTGGGGGCAGGCGCGATCTGGATGCCGCAGGGGTTCTGCATGAGGTTGTCTCCTTGGTTCTTCTGCACCGTGGGCCATTGTGCAACACCCGCGGCGCGGCGCACCGGTGGCGCTCGACCAGGTTCGACCGTCCCCCCACGAAGCCGGCGACGCGCGTTTGCGGCGGCCCCGCTGGCGCGGCGCGTCCGCATCGATCCGGACGGTTTCTTTACGTGCGCAAGCGCCCCTTGAGCACCTTGCCGGTCGGGTTGCGCGGCAGCGCTTCCACCAACCGCAGTTCGCGCGGCAGCTTGTAGCGCGCCAGCCGCGTCTCGGCAAAGGCTTGCAGCGCCTCGAGCGTGAGGCTCTGGCCCGGCTTGAGCGCGACCACCGCCACCACGCGCTCGCCCCAGCGTTCATCCGGCGCGCCGATGACGGCCACTTCAGCGATGTCCGGATGACCGTAGAGCACGCTTTCGACTTCCGCTGGGTAGATGTTCTCGCCGCCGCTGATTACCATGTCCTTGAGCCGGTCGCAGATGAACAGGAAGCCCTCGGCATCGCAATAACCCACGTCGCCGGTGTGAAACCAGCCGTCGCTCGTGAAAGCCGCCGCGGTGGCCTGCGGCAGATTCCAGTAGCCGGGGATCACGTTGCCGCCGCGCACGCACACTTCGCCGGCCTTGCCGGGTTCGGTGATGATCTGGCCCGCCGCGTCGATGATCCTGATTTCGGTCAGCAGCGGCGCGTTGCCGCAAGAGCCGAGCTTGTCGGCGGCGCGGTCCGGGTTCAGCATGGTAACCATGGCGGCGGTTTCGGTCAGGCCATAGCCCTGGCACACCGGTATGCCGCGCGCGGCGTACAGGCGCAGCAGCGGCTCCGGCATGGGCGCGCCGCCGACCGAGACCAGCCGCAACGAACTCAGGTCGGCGCGCTCGAACTCCGGGTGCTGGCTGATAAACAGCAGCATCGCCGGCACGGCAAAGGTCACGCTCACCCGGTGCTCGGCCACGGCATGCAGCACCGCCGCCGGATCGAACGCGCGTTGCAGGATCAGGTGGCCGCCCGCCACCAGCGTGCTCATGCTGGTGCACAGCAGGCCACTGACGTGAAACAGCGGCGCGAAATTGAGCGTGACGTCGCTCCCGGTAATGCCCGAGGTGAGTATCTCGTTGAGGTTGTCGGTCCAGAAATTGCCGTGCGTGAGCATCGCCCCCTTGGGGTGGCCGGTGGTGCCGGAGGTGTACATGATGAGAGCGACGTCGTCGGCGCTCACCGGCACGGCGGGCGGCGCGGCCAACGCCTGCGCCAGCAGCGCGTCGGCGGCTTCCCAGCCCGGCGCGCCCGCGCCACGGTGGATGAAGCGCGCGCAGGCCAGTTGGCCGCGCACGCCGTCGATGACGGCGATGTGATCTTCGTCGGCCATCAGGGTGTGCACGCCAGCATCGCCGATGATGTAGGCCAGCTCGGGGCCGCTCAGGCGGAAGTTCAGCGGCACGAAGATCGCGCCCAGGCGCGAGGTGGCGAACATCGCCACCATGAACATCGGGTCGTTGAAGCCCAGGTAGCCGACGCGCGCGCCCGCCGTGACGCCGCCGGCGGCCAGCGCCGCCGACATGCGCTCGATGCGTTGCTGCAACTCGGCGTAGCTCCAGCGTGTGCCCTCGCAGCTCAGCGCCGGCTGGTACGGCATCCGCGCGGCGCAGCGCGACAGCCATTCGTGCAGCCCCACGGCGTGCGCGCCACGAGCAGTCAGATCGGTGTTCAGCGGTGGGTTCATGGCGTCGGCGGTGGAAGTTGAAATAAACCCGGTGGCACGTGCTCAGCCCTGCGCTGGCGCGTCGGCTTCGATCTCGGCGATGACGCGGTTGGCCGCGACCTGCTCGCCGGTCGTCACGTGCAGCGCCGTCAGCCTGCCGCTCAGCGGCGCGGCGTGGACGTGCTCCATCTTCATGGCTTCCAGCGTGACGATGGGCTGGCCGGCCTGCACGCTTTGGCCGACCTCGGCCAGCACCGCGACCACGCGGCCATTCATGGAGGCGCGCAGCTTGCCGTCGCCGCCGCGCTCGCCCGGGCGCGCGACGGCGGCGCGGGTCTGGTCCTCGACACGCAGCGCCAGGCCACGGTAGTGCAACAGCAAGGTGACGCCGTCGCGGTGCCAGGCGGCGCTTTCGAGCACGCCGTCGCAGATCAGGCGCGCGGCATCGCCGCCGAGTTCCACCAGTTCGACGACGAAGGTCTGGCCGCCGAGGGTGACGTCGAAATGCCGCTGGCCCGACAAGACCATGCTGGCGCTGCGCGCCTCGCCGCCGAGGTCGAAGCGCAGCGAAATCGGCAGGCGGTGGGGAAAGCGGCGGCCCGGCGGGCGCTGCCGTGGCGCGCCGGTGGTTTCGTGCAGCAGCACCGCGGCCAGCGCCGCGGCCCGCTCGCGCGCGGCCACGTCGGGCGCGAGCAGCGCCTCCTGGTGCTGGCCGATGAACGCCGTGGTGGCGCCGCCCACCGCGAACACCGGGTGCATCAGGCAGTGGCGCAGAAAGCTCTGGTTGGTCGTCACGCCGAGCGCCACCGCGTCTTCCAGCCCGGAGATCAGCTTGCGGCGCGCTTCGTCACGCGTGCGCCCATGGCTGATGAGCTTGGCAATCATCGAGTCGTAAAACGGCGGCACTTCGCTGGCGGAACTCAGCGCGTCTTCCACCCGCAGGCGCGCGGGCATGCGCCACAGCGCCATGGCGCCGCTTTGGGGCATGAAGCCCCGGTCGGCATCTTCGGCGCACAGGCGCACCTCGATGGCGTGGCCCGAGAACCGCACCTCGTCCTGCGTCAGCGGCAGAGGCTCGCCCGCGGCCACGCGCAGTTGCAGCTCCACCAAGTCGAGTCCGGTGATCGCCTCGGTCACCGGGTGCTCCACCTGCAAGCGCGTGTTCATTTCCATGAAATAGAACTGGCCCTCGCGGTCGAGCAGGAATTCGAGCGTGCCGGCGCCCTCGTAGCCGATGGCCCGCACGGCGTTCACGGCGGTGGCGCCCATGCGCGCGCGCAACTCGGCGTCGACGGCGGGCGATGGCGCTTCCTCGATGAGTTTCTGGTGCCGCCGCTGTACCGAGCAGTCGCGCTCGCCCAGGTGAATGGCGTTGCCGTGGCGGTCGGCGAACACCTGGATTTCGATGTGGCGCGGCTCCACGATGGCGCGCTCCAGGATCACCCCCGGATCGCCAAACGCGCTCTGCGCCTCGGAACGGGCGCTGCGCAGCAGGTCGGCGAATTCCCGCGCCGACGCCACCAGCCGCATGCCGCGCCCGCCGCCACCCGCGGTGGCCTTGATCATGACGGGAAAGCCGATGCGCTCGGCCTCGCGGGCGAGGCGTTCCTCGCTCTGGTCCTCGCCCTGGTAGCCGGGGATGCAAGGCACCCCGGCGGCCTGCATCAGGGTCTTGGCGCCGGCCTTGTTGCCCATCGAGGCGATGGCCTCGGGCGCGGGGCCGATGAACACCAGTCCGGCGGCATCGACGGCGTCGGCGAAATCCGCGTTCTCTGCCAG
>Ga0123354_10015769_pt1 | contig 11819 bp, 7 predicted proteins | sample TergutLab28metaG_2_FD_97872 | JGI IMG/M metagenome (GOLD analysis project Ga0123354, IMG submission 97872) | Labiotermes labralis P4 segment gut microbial communities from Petit-Saut dam, French Guiana - Lab288 P4 | ecosystem: Host-associated > Arthropoda: Insects > Digestive system > Gut ... | reverse complement strand
GGTTACTTGCATTTATCCGAAAATAAGGGGTATATTGCGGTTATTATCAGTGAAGCCGGCAGAAACCAAAACGCCCGCAACCTTTTTGCTGCAAGCGCTTAGTGTGGTGGAGACTGCTATATTGAAACGAATTTTTTACGGTGATATTGTTCCAACGTAAACACTATAGATTATCCATATAGCACTCAAAAAAAGGACGTTCCCTATAAATGACAGCATTGTCGTAATCACCAAGCTGAGCAAAGGAACGGAGTTCCCCGGTTTTCAAAACATAACAATGATTGAGTATTTCAACAATATCATCTACAGAATAATTTTCCGGCATTTGAAAAAATTCTGTTCTAAAATTCGTACCAAATCCAAAATACTTGTTGTCTTTCATTTTCGCTGCGAAACCTGTCCACCCCATTCTTGTTTCGCCCTTTATTTGTCTTAATATAGAAAGTGGAAAAGCATATTTGCTTTTTTCTACACTGGCGATATCGTAATCATTTATACAGTTTCCATTTGTTACAAAAGTTTTGACAATTTCATAGTATCCTTTTGATGAGTTTTTTAAAATACTACGACCAGATTGTTCTTCTTTAAATCGCTTAATTGCTAACGCAACAGTTTTTTGGGAATTGCGAAATATGACGCAAGGTAAATATGTCCCATCCGTTAAATAAGCAGCCGCCCGATAACCCACGCCAAAAAAACCATCCTCAAGCGGTTCTATATTGCTTTTCAGGAAGTTGATTATTTCTATTTTTTCTTTACCCACTCGTTCGGTTTTTAGTACTTTAAAAGACATCGCGTGCCTCCCTAAATGAACAATGCTAAGCTCACTCACTCGCAATATTGCTTAGTTTCATTTATAGAAAATAGTATAACATGGATATGCGCCTGATTCCACCTCTATGCTGTATATTATATTTAGCGATCTAAAGAGCTGTCCGATGAGAATGGTAGGCTAGTAACAAACGAAAACCCTTGCACCGCAAGGGTTTGAAGATTGGTGGAGACTACTGGACTTGAACCGTCGTATTTCGCATTAGACGACGTGGCTTGGTGGAGACTACTGGACTTGAACCGTCGTATTTCGCATTAGACGACGTGGCTTGGTGGAGACTGACGGACTTGAACCGTCGACCTCTCGCGTGTGAGGCGAGCGCTCTAACCAGCTGAGCTAAGCCTCCGTAAATTCATAAGGACATTATTACAAGGAATTGCAAGACTGTACGGATTATCACTTCTTGATTAGTCCAAATAGTCTATCCTTTGTTTGTTGATGTTTCATTGTATTGTTAGCGGTATTGTTAGCGGATGCTGAACTGCAGTTCACTTTGCTCACTGTAGAGAGCATCTCACAGTGGCTTTATTTTACAATTATTTTTCAAGCTTGTCAAATACTGCAAGGTGTGGGTTATTTATGTAGAAGAAATACGTTCCAATCAGGATCGGAAGTTGGAACCACCTGTAAATGAGCTGTTTGGCGGTAAAAAAAGACTGTAAAGATATCTACTGTTTTGGTCAGTGTTTAGTATTAGTAATACTATGTATTGCCGAAAGAAGCTCAATGACAAAAAGGCTGACGCTCATGACTCAGAACAATCATTTGCGGCAGCCTCTTGCCATTCTAGCCGTTACTTAACGTCTTTTGTTTTTTGTCATTAATGCTTTCCATGCATTGTCGTTAACGATATTCCTCACCTTTACAGCGTATACTACTTAAGTTCGACATAGAAAGCTTTAATGTTTGAACCATTGCCGGATATGTCGTAAACGAGAACATAGTCGCCAAGATCAACTTCACCCCGGCTGTTTTTGTTGATTTGCACTGTTCTCGGGACAACTATATCAACCCCGTTGCTGTATGTTTCAGTGACATTAAAGGATACGATCCAGGTATTACTTCCTGTTATTGTGATGTCTTCCGCTTTTGCGCTTGTAGTCACATCGACAAGAATGACCGGGTCCTCACCGGGATCACCGCTAATTGGCGGTTCACCTGTTTCATCAGGCTTCACAATGAATATTTTGTCAATTTTGGTTACGCCCGTGGTAGCCACATAAACAGAGTATTCACCGACATTGAAGACGCCATCCGCATTATTTGCGATACTGAATGTCTCTTCAAATGTTTTAACGCTGCCGTCAGAATATTTTTCTTCAACTGTGATGGTTATATTATTGTTATTACCATTCAGCTTTTCGATTACCGCTGTCGGGGTGACGCTGACGACGTACGCCGGAATAACTGTTGTTGTCAGTTCCATAGCATATCTGCCGTCGGTGCGTTTCCCATATATGTTGAAGTCAATACTCGGGACGCCTGTCGTGGGATTTAAGATTGCCACAGCCCACGTATAGTCTTCAAGTGCCGTGTCAGAGGGCAGATCCAGTGGGATATTTACATAGTTTCTGCCGGGCAGCCAGCCACGGATATCCACGCCGGTTTCCCAGCTGTATGCCACATTTCCGTCAGCATCGATAAGGGAAATTTCCAGCGGCCACACCCGGTAGAACGGCGCCACGCCTTTGTTATTGACCGTCATGTTGATGTCGACTTCTCCACCCGGATAAGCTCCGGGATAATCACCGGCTTCCAAGTCCACAGAGAACTCCTCAATAACATATATGTAGCCAAGGAGATCATACACGGCGTCAATATTTTTCGCCACCGTCTGATTAGCCGCACTGCTCGTACTTGCGTTTGGATTGGGGCCGCGCGGACCGATCCATGTGGTGTGGCTCTTACGGGTCGCATCCAGCATTTGCATTATTCCGCCGTCTGATTGCGATTGGGATGTCCCGTTATTGCCATATTCACCACCCGAGTAGGAATATTTCCAGAAATCGGGGTTGGATCCATCAGCAAGGTATTCCTCTATTGTTTTTCCGGCTTCCCAGTAGGTGTCAGCATACTTCCAATGGTCGGCGCGCCCGTTGTTGAACCAACTCACCCAGCCGATTGTATCACTGTACTGGCCGATAAGGTCATTAAACAGTCCCAGGTTGTTCAATCCCTGCTGCGGATTTGCGTAACGCATACCTATCTGGACATTCGGGTTGTCCGCGAACGCATCTATATAGTGTTGCACAAATTGCTCGGATACAGACAGATTCGGGAACTTACCGGAGTCTTCTTCAGGCCAGTTATGATACTCGCCCCAGTGCCCGAGGCTTCCGATCTGCATGTTGACTACCACGCTCCACGGAGAGTCCGGTTTTGCGATTTCGGCAGCTAATGCTTGTATAGCTTTTTCGTGGTATTCAATGAACAACGGGTGGCTGTAGTTAGGTGCGAATCCACGGCCAACACCGGATGAGTTGTAGAACACCCCCGCTTGTATCGGGTCGTTCGCACCCGGTGCCGGAGCTCCTTCAGTGTTCGGGAAAGGCTCGCCTGTTACAGGATCGCGCCAGGCTTCCATTTCATTAAACAGCCATGTCGGTATGTCCATATTCGGACGGGCGCCTGCCAGACTATCCGTAACGAAACGCAGATTGAGCCCGTTCCCGGCATTCTTCATATTATTCAGGCTGGTATTGTTGAGGATACCAAAGTTATATTGGCCTTTAGTCCCCTCAAATCTGGCCCAGGTTATCTCCTGGTAATTCATCTTTACGTTATTGGTGACGCCAAGTCCTGATGGCGCCTGACCTCTTAGCGGGTTGTAAATCAGGCTGTAGTTTTCCACCGGATAGTAGACGCCCGGATCATTTAAGCGCTCAAAGCTTGTGGACAGAGACAGATATGTGCTGGTATTTACCGGAAGGTTAACGGCATTTTTACCATACCACGAAATCCTGATATCTTCCGGGTTTGGATTGCCGATCTGGTCTAAACGCAGTTGCATCACAATATTGTCGTCCAAATACTCCATTTTGACACGCCCCAGCCTGTCGCCTCTGTTGTTGCCGGTTGCCGGAATATACTCCGGCGTAGTACTCGTAGCCTGGTCGACAGTCGGCCTGTATAGATAGCCGTTGGCTACAATGTAATCAACTCCGGGGCGTCCGATACGGTTATATCCGCCGGCGCCTGTGTCAATAAAATACACATTCTGGGTGTTCAACGCAACGCCGCTGACCATTGTGTACAGTATGTCGCCGTCGGTCGTTATATTCAGCTCATACTGATTGGGGGGGTAGGAAGAACGCGTCTCTACTTTATCCCAGTCAGCCTTGTTTGCGGTCATAGTAAAGTCGTATTTCACACCGCAGGGAACCGCCGCATACGCGTTATGAATCAATCCCTGAGCGTTTGAGGCGCTGGTACTGCTGCTGTGCGGCATATATGCGCTGCCGTCGATGAAGACGCCGAGTTTGATGATATCCGCCATCCAATCCCCACCGTATTCCTTAACCACAGCTAAATTGACAGCCATTTCAACGCATTGAACAAAATAGTTATTATTGTTGCCGGTTTGGCTATGGTACGGGGCAGCCGCAAAATCAGCATAAACCCCTCCTGGCGCAACTCCGTATGCGCGTTGGAAAGGCTCATCCGGAGCGCAGACATAGCCCTTTGGATTAGCCACATAAGCTGCCTGGTTAAACAACAGAGAACCATAGTCTTCCCAGTTATCGTAACTTCCGGTACCGTCCGGAGCGAGATTGAACTTATGCAGCATGTTCGCGCGAATCTGATAATCGGCGCCCGCTGCGGTATACATAGTCGTAAACGAAGGCGAGTATCCTGTGTTCGGGTTCGCGTCCGTATTCATAACGATGCAGAGCTCACCATCGTCTGATGCTCCCCTTGAATCAAACGCTCTGCCGACGTGGGAATTTTTCCCGAAAACGAGTATATATAGCCAGTCCCCGTCGCGAAAAGCGTACATGTCGCCGCCGAACATATCGCTTGTTGTGCTTGAGGTGCGCCTATCTCCGCTGGCAATCGGTTTGAGCCCTTGCGCCAGCCATTCGGAGGGATCACCGTCAACTGTTATTTTAGGCATGTTCACTTTATCAAGCTCCTGCAGCGGCGGATCGACAACCAACATTGGCTGACCGCTCACAGGACGATAGAACGCCTGCCCGTCGTAGTAGCCTACGCGCATTATATTCTTTGCAGTAGAGGTAATACCAAGGTCTGCGTACGGAATCCTGTACTCCCTGAAGTTCTTTTCCGTACTCTCAACACTTACAAGCGTGGAATCGTCGACGTCTGCCCACACGGCAGCGTCTCCGGAGCCGCTCTGCCAGCGTTGCAACTTGCCGTCAATGATCCGGTGAGATATACGGCTGTTCCACATGCCGTAACTGTTATTATTAGTCCATGCCGCAACCGTGAATTTGGTTGTGCCCGGTGTTGCGCCATTATCAATAAAGACAGTGGGGTTTGGCCCAAAACCGTTTGATTCAGCTTCCACGCATATATATAGGAATCCGTCCTGCTGGAAAGCTTTGATCCCCATCAGGGAATCTCTTAAACTGACAACACTGTTATGGTCTACCAGATCCCATTCTCCCATCTTACCGGAGAAATCAGCTAACGACACACCGCCATTACCAGATACTTCATCCGGTTCCAGAGCGGCGCTTGCCTGAAATAATACTGAGGGCAGAATTAAAGCGAAAGCAAGAGCTAGAGTTAGGAATTTTCTAAAAGTCTTTTTCTTCATTTCTTATGGTCCTCCAAAAAAATAATAGCTGCCTCTTTTATTCTGGAGTTGAGGTTCTCTGTTTTCAGCCACGCTGATAACGTACAACGTGGTTAACCGGTTCATTCATACGGAGTGAACGACTCCGGAAACGCCCCCTTTCCTGCAGATTCAAATAGAGTATCCTATTTTCTCCTAATATGTTATTGTCTTACAGATATCGTATTTGACTAAGATAAATGTAACTAGCAAATTACTATAATGATCAACTCTTGACCCCGGTAAAAGCGATTCCCTGGATGAACTGTTTTTGAAAGATAGCAAACAATGCGATCAAAGGTATAACAGCTAATACAGCACCCGCCATGATAGCGGGGAAATCGTTAAAGTACTGGCCTTGCAGATAACTCAAGCCAACGGTCAACGGCATCATCGGCGGAGTAGAATTAACAATCAGCGGCCACATAAGGTTGTTCCAGGCAAAGCGCAGCGTCAGTATCCCTAAAGAGATAAGCCCGGCTTTAACAAGCGGCAGCATTATTAAGAGGAAAATGCGCCCGTGATTACATCCGTCGATTTTCGCGGAATCTTCCAACTCTTTCGGCAGGTTCATAAAGAACTGGCGCATTAAAAATGTACCGAAAGCCGAAAAGAGATTAGGCAAATAGAGTGCGGTTAGAGTATTTGTCAATTTCAGGTTTTGAATGACTATCAACTGCGGGAGAATAAAAAACGACGCCGGTATCATCAGGATAGATAAGCACATTACAAACAATACGTCCCGTCCCGGGAATTTGATCCTGCCAAAAGCGTAACCTGCAACAGAGCAGAATATCAACTGCCCGGCTACTGTTACGATCGATGTTATAATCGTGTTCCAATACATCCGGAAAAACGGGAGCCGGGCAGGTAAAGATAAATACGCGTCAAGCCGCCACGTCCTGGGAAGAATCGACGGAGGAATGGAAACCGCTTCGATTTGGGATTTAAATGACGTTAGGATCATCCATAAGAAAGGCGCAAGGGTGACCACAATAAAAATGAGCAGAATAATGTAAATAGCAATTATACCCGCGTCGAACCCCCGCTTTATTTTGACTGTAGGTTTTCCAAGCATATCAGCATTAACAGCCATTCATTATCCCTCCTTATGAGTCATAGTTGACCCATTTCCGTTGGAGTCTCAATTGCAATATGGTCAGTACCAATATTATCACGAATAGGAGCACTGCAATGGCCGATGCATACCCCCTTCTGGACCATTCAAAAGCATTGCGGAAAAAGTACATGACGATACTTTGTGTACTTGTGAGGGCTGAACTCTTTGCCGGCATCATCATAAAGATGACGTCAAAGATTTGTAAAGTACCAATCATTGTAGTGATGGAAACGAACGAAATTGCCGGACTTATGAGAGGTACTGTAATAGAAAAGAATTTTTGTGGTCCGGATGCGCCATCCAGCGTAGCCGCTTCATAGAATTGTGCCGGAACCCCTTGGATCGCCGCCAGAAGAATAACCATATTCAAACCCACGCCCATCCAAATCGACACTATGCTTATACTTGTCATTGCGGTTAATCGCGCGCCTAACCAGCGTACCGGAGCGCCTCCGAAAAGTTGAATGATTTGGTTCAGAATACCAAAATCACCGTTAAATATCCAACGCCACATCATGGATACAGCAACTGACATAGTTACCGCCGGGATGAAATATATCACACGAAAAGCACTGAGACCTTTTACCCTCGAGTTGAGCATTCCGGCCAGAATCATAGCCAGTGCGACAGTAACCGGCACAATGATTGCTGTGTACAACAAAGAGTTGACAAGGCTCGCCCACATTCCGGTGTCTTCCAACAAAGACTGATAGTTTTCCAAACCTACAAACGAGCGCTTTCCAAAGGCTCCGACTTCGTAGAAGCTGTCATATATCACCTTACCGGCAGGATAGAAATAAAAGACAGACAATCCGATAAACAGAGGCAGGATCATTCCGTAACCCCACGCCCAATCATTTAATGTGCTGAGCCCGACCTTCTTTCTTTTCCCAACTGCAAGCTCTGGTATCATTACTTCTCTCCTAATATAGAATTGGCGTCATTAAGAACCTGTGCGCCGCTCTTGCGGGAGCACAGGTTCTTAACACGTATAATCAACCTAATTGAGACATTATATTATCACAAGCCTCATCGACTGATATCTCCAGATTGTAAGCCCTGAGAAGCTCATTCCAATATATATCGCCCCAATCCGCTCTGTGGAGCGAGGATGGGTACGGGTACGAGTAATTTTGCGCTGCAGTAGCGAAGATTTGCATATTAAGGTTCGGATACGCGGCAAACAGCAGATTTGAATAACTCAAGTGAGCCGGAACCGCGATTCCCATTTCGCCCAGGAGACTTTGCGCTCTGTCACCGCCAAGGAGTTCGACCCAGAGCCAGGCTTCATCGGGATGCTCTGTATCGCTTGCAATGCAGTTTGCTTTACCATGAATTACAGAGGCGCGATTACCGCTGCTCATCAGCGGGAGTTCTTCAACGCCAAGGACGCCGGCGACGGAGGAGTCAACAGGGTCGGTGTAGAATGACGCCATCCATGTGCCGGAGAAAATCATACCCAAACGACCGGACATAAACTGCAGATAGCCTTCGTTTTCCTCAAGAGACAGTTGCGTCGGGGAATATCCGGCTTCCAGTAAGTCGACCCACACCTGGATCCCGGCGCGTGTTCCCGGATCGTTAAAGCCAAAGCTGTCGCTGGTCGCCCCGCTCTTGACAAACCATCCGCCTTCAGCGAACGAAGTGTTATAGAAACCTTGTTGATCCTGGAGGTTTGCCGCGATACCATAAATATCGTCGCCAAGCGCAGATATTGCGTCAGCAGCACTCACTAAATCATTCCATGTCCAACTGTTTGTGGGATAACTCACACCCGCCTGATCGAAAAGATCCTTGTTGTAAAAAAGTCCGATCGTATCATAGTCCATCACGATTCCATACATTGTGCTGTTGAAAGTGTACATCTCGTTCATAGCTGGCGGGTAATTGCTCATACTTAAATTGGATCCGGAGATATACTCATCCAGCGAGAGAATGACGCCGCCATCGGCATATTTTTTGATGTTCGGACCGTTCATGTGGAAAACGTCAGCCGCACCGCCTGCGGTTATTGCTGTGTCCATCATTGTCCAATAATCACCCCATGCCGTTGGTTCCAGAATGATCTTGATATTAGGGTTGGCTTCTTCAAATTCTTCCTTCAGTGTCTCGTAGTATGCCGTCATGGGTTCCGCCCAATATGCATATCGTATCTCAACATCTTTGGAGCCCCCTCCACACCCTGCTAGTAGAGTTAAACAGATCAGCAATGCCATTAATAACGCGATGATTTTTTTCGTGCCTTTCATTTGTATCCTCCTATAGTTTTATTCGCCCATTTCTCTTACTGGGCTTTATTTACCGGGTTGAGTAAAGCGTTTTTGTATTCCGTCAGGTTCACAGTACTGCCGATAAGTCTGGATTCCTCTGCCGCATATGCCATCAGATGGCTTTCCACTGATTTGCTTATGGATGTACGGCTTTCTTTCACTCCTTTTTTATGGAAATTGTTTACAAAATCATCCATCATACTCTCGTCTCCGCCGCCATGACCACCGGACACCTTCCCTATATGTATAGTTTGCTGTTCATAGGCATCCAAACCATTGGAGCGAAACCGCGTGACAGTGATTTTACCTGCTTCATCGTCACCGTAGATTTCCCCGTCTTCGCACATAATATGAATAGTTCTGCATATGCGGTTAGTCATTGCGGATAACGAAAATGTCGCGGTGACGCCGTTTTCGAACTCGATTGCGGTGCTTTGGTGGTCGCAAACATCATTGTCACACTTAAAGACACAGCGTCCGTATTGACTTTCGCGCAATGCCTGTATAATCCCCCCTTCACTCTGATCCGGCGTCAAAATCGTAGCCGGCCAGTTTCCAATAATGGGCAGATACGCCTTTCTGACGTCGAATCTGCAACCTTCAGCCACGCTGCAGTCCAGACATCGATCCGCGCTGCCTTCCGGAGCGTTTTCCGCATGAAAATAGGACAGCCTGCCAAAGGATGAGATTTTGCTCGCACTGCTTCCGATCAGCCAAAAAAGAATATCCATATCATGACAACTTTTCGCCATGATTATCGGGCTCGAATCGGCGCTATTGCGCCAGTTTCCCCTCACAAAGCTATGAGCCATATGGAAGTTACCTATATGTTCTGTGTGATTGATCGTAATTATTCTACCAACGATACGGCTGTCGATAATCTCTTTGAGTTTATTAAAAAACGGAGTATATCTTAATACATGACACACAGTCACATTGCAATCCTTCGCTTCCGCTTTTTCACATATGTCAAAGCACTCTTTGAGATTCGGAGAGATCGGCTTTTCTAAAATGATATCCCACCCCTTATCTAACGCTGCCATAGTTTGGGAATAGTGAGCCTTGTCCTGAGAGGCTATGATAAGAGCGTCGATTTCTACCGGTGAATCGATCAGGTCCAGACCATCCATGTAGCACATAGATTTGGGAACTTTGAAGCAATCTCGGGCAAGCGCAAGGCTTTGCTTATCAGGGTCGGCTACAGCCGCGATTTCGATTCCCAGAACATTGTGTAAGTACTGCGTATAGAGAAACCCGCGCGCCCCGGCGCCAATCAATGCAACACGCAAATAATCCACCTCCTGCCTTTCGTGTTTCGTAACAAATCAATTGTTTACGTTAAATTTACGTTGGCGCTAACTACATGGGATTCTGTCTGGACAATAGCATATATTATTCAGTATGTCAATACAAGTATTAGCCATTTTTTATTTTTTGTTTATATTGACAAAATGTTCTCTGCGAGTTAAACTGTTGTTGTTACGTTATATTAATTGGCTGCAACTGTGTTTACGTAACAGTTGAGTCAGAAGAGGGGGAAACATGAGCAATATACGTCAAGTTGCCGCCCTGGCAAATGTCTCTATTGCGACCGTGTCTCGTGTTATCAACGCGGATACGACCTACAAAATGACTTCGGAAACACGCGAGCGGGTTTGGAAAGCAATCGCGCAATTGGATTACAAACCTCCGGTTTATCAACACAGGTCGAGCGTTGCGAGCAGATCAGTGGCATTCCAAAAAATCGGATGTATTATTAACGCGCGTGAAGGAAAATACTCCGACCCGTACTATAACTCAATATTATCCGGCATTGAGAACTACCTAAGAGCAAATCACGCGGAGATCTACTTTGTCCGGACCCGGAAGGAACTGGAAGATAGTGAAACGCTCATACACACTTTTTCAACCTCTCTGGACGGCTTGATTCTAATGGTACGGTTGGGGGAGCCTATTCTCAGTTACATCAGGTCAAAAGTGCCTCATATAGTTGGGATCGATTCAAAATCTTATGAGAACGACAACATAGAGTACGACCATGAGCTGGCGTCGCACATGGCGGTACGATATCTTGTCAATAATGGTTATCGGGAAATCGGCTTTATTGGCGGTCCCGAAGAAGACCAAGCTATGTGTCAGTGCCGCAGATACCGCGCGTATGCCAATGCAATGGAAGATCACAGTCTGAAAATCCACAAACAGTGGGTGCTTGATTGCGAATGGAACGCCTCGATTTGTTCGCGGCAAGTTGAAGCACTGGGGAAAGACGGGTTACCGCGCTCTTTTTTTGCTTCGAGTGACCTTATGGCGATGGCTACGCTGCGTACCTTGTCAATTATGCGAGTATCAGTTCCTGACGAGGTCGCAGTAATAGGATTGACCGGGATAGATATGTCGAAATACTCAAATCCGCCTCTGACAACAATTCGCATACCTGCGGAAGCCTTAGGCGAAGCGGCGGCGCAGACGCTGATAAATCGCATAAACGGCGATGTTTCACTACCACGACGTATCTTATTTCCGCTTACATACATAATCCGCGAATCTGCATGACTTAGCCGGGGAAAGATTATTATAAAAAAGTAAAATTGCCGCGTCCGCGGCAATTCCATATGGCTTGAGAAGCGGGATTACTGACCTTCGCAGTGAGAGTGTGTGACTCGCTCAGCGAGACTATGGTGACCCGTACGGGACTCGAACCCGTGTTGCCGGCGTGAAAGGCCGGAGTCTTAACCGCTTGACCAACGGGTCTGGTAGCGGCAACTGGACTTGAACCAGTGACACTGCGGGTATGAACCG
>Ga0123354_10015768_pt1 | contig 11820 bp, 6 predicted proteins | sample TergutLab28metaG_2_FD_97872 | JGI IMG/M metagenome (GOLD analysis project Ga0123354, IMG submission 97872) | Labiotermes labralis P4 segment gut microbial communities from Petit-Saut dam, French Guiana - Lab288 P4 | ecosystem: Host-associated > Arthropoda: Insects > Digestive system > Gut ... | reverse complement strand
TAAAGGCGGCCGGTGCGTAAGGCTGACAACCTACCACCATCCTGTGCCGTTGTCACGAAATCTGGGAACCTTAACTTCCTAAGAACCCTCTGGGCCTGTCCAGGCCTGTAATGGGACTGCTTTTATTCCTTGGCATTCAAGCCATAGGCTAGTCACTATATGGATTGAGTTCTTTGCCCTGCCATGAAACATGTAGCCTGACAAGCATAATAAATTATGTTGTATGTAGACATATGGCATATATACAACGGCAGTTGAATGGTGATTGCACAGTCCAGTCCATTCGTTTTGAACTGCTTAGCTGAAAATAATTTTTTACTGAAACTTCTGTCAGCAACATGACTGCATACTTTTTGTTGATAATTTAAAACTGCTTGAAAGCATAATTCTTGTCACAACTGAACATATATTTTACATTCAACTTAATGTGTAAACACAGTGAGAAGAAATTATATCTGCTGTAATTTAGTTGTTATGCTGGTGATACTCTTATCTCTTTCAGACATACACTGGTTCAATACTTGTAGCTGTAAATCCATATCAAATTCTACCAATCTACACAGCAGAACAAATAAAACTGTATAAAGACAGAAAAATTGGAGAGCTGCCACCTCACATTTTTGCAATTGGTGACAATAGTTACTCACACATGAAACGCTACGCTCAAGACCAATGCATAGTTATAAGGTAAGTTGTGAGAAGGACAAGCTGTTACCATATGTATATTGTATGAGGGCCATAATGTGTAACTGATGAAAACTCAGAAATTGTCCTTGAAGAAGAGAACTGAGTCACATATAAACTGAGAGGGTCAGTATTCTTCAAATGACAGACCAGGTTGTCAGCCAATGAAGCCTAGATATGAGTGTATATTGCTTCCTGTACTGAGAAAGAGGAAGGAAGTGGATGTGTGACATAAGATTTACAACAACAACAACAACAAACTGTCTGGGGTCGCCCTAGTGATCCAGTAGTTGGCATGCTACTCTGGTGTGAACAGTGTCAAAGATCAACAACTATAAAAGTAAAAAATTGTAATATGAAATCAGTCAGTACTGGTGTGTCCAGTTCATCAAATAAATCTGGGATACAAAATTGTCCGCATAGTTTTTGTGTCCTAACCCTGCTTTTCTTTCATTGGTAAGTATACAATTTTTAGCTGTCACAATATGCTCTGCATATTGTTGACCCTTCCAAAGTATGCTGTCACGCAATCCTGCTGCACAGTTGATAAACATGTGCCAATTCATCTGTAGGTTTTTAAGATTGTGTTTCTGTAAAATAAAGAGTTGCATTCAAGAAGCACAATATCATTAACTGTAAGTGAACATTTAAATGAACTGTAAAATTTTGCACAGACATCTCTCATTTTTCCCTCATTGAAGAGATCTAATCTGCCAGAGTCTGTGAGCCTTGTATAATCAATTCATATTGTTTCAGAAATGTGCAGGTGTAAGTTTCATTATATGAACCATCTGACTGTGTTTCATCATTTTACTCTAAAATGATGCAGAGAACTATTCAAGTTTGGGTTAATAATCTTTCATTGTATCCCTGTTGTTGTGGCTCATGTTTAATGTTGTAGCTGAACAGATGCACATTTTGTGTACAATCAAGTGTTTGAATGTTGGTTATACTGTTTAATGCTGTCAGCTGTTTTATTACTTCCATGAAGAAGAGGAGAACTTTAGTTGAAAATTGAGAGCACCAGAATTTCAAGGGTGTTGTGGTCTTCATCACATTTTTCTAGACTTCTGTTGTATTGTTGTTATCACCTCCTACTACTCCATCTTCATCAAGCTCACTTCAACCCACAGATCAGACTGCCTCATCAGATTTATTCTCCAAAACTTTCTCCTGTGCAGCATCTTTTGTACCTATCACAAGTAATTTCATAGTTGCTAGGATAAAATGATATTCTATTGGGAGGAATATAGTGTATCACTATTGGCTATTATCACAACATGACTACTCATGTTTCTGAATGTAAAGGATGCCAAATTGCTAGTTTGTCAATGCCCTATCAACATGTGAACTTCATAGTGTGGAGTTAGACACTTGCTTGCTGAACATGCTATCTGGAGGCAGATGAATGACAGTTCATACAGTGACAGGGCTAGCTGGCAGTCAAAGTGCAGGAAAACTGTTTCCTATTAGCAAGTAAAATATTTCTGTGAAAATTCTTGACCTTTAAAGTAATTGTTACTTTAATATGTTGTTAGAAAATAAGCTTTAGGGAGAATTGTTGGAATTTTAAATGTGCTGAAGTATGACAAAATTCCTATTTATATGGGATGAGACAGGAATCATAAGATGAACAATCATTATTGAAATTAAGTTTAATGAGAATTGTCATTATACAAATTTATCATAATTTGTAAGGAATAGCTCATTGTCAGTAGGCTCATTTTATGTAGTAATCATACGCACTGCTGTAGTGAGTAACAAATTATTTTCTGTCTGCAGTGGTGAGAGTGGTGCAGGAAAGACAGAAAGCACTAAGCTAATTCTACAGTACTTAGCAGCTATAAGTGGAAAACATTCTTGGATTGAACAGCAAATTCTGGAAGCCAACCCAATCCTAGAAGGTAGAACTTTAAAATAGACCATCATACATCTCTCTGAGTTACTGTATACCTGTTATCATATTTATTATGACATTGTGTAACATCAGTAGTTAACATAGCATTGAAAAACTAGTGAATAACCAAACTGAATGAAATGTGTATTTATAATATTTGAATTTGTTAATATTGTTAGATTCCTCCAGTCTTTCCAGCCATAAATTTAGAAACCATCATAATTAATTAGCTCACCAGCAATGGGATTAAGATTCAAAGGATTAATATTGGAAACAAGTTCCATTTAGTCGATCCTCTCAGATTCAACTTAAATCCATTTCACATTTTCATGACTTATTTCTCTAAGATCAGTTGTCATATTAACTTTCCATCTCCATCTTTGTCTTTGTAGGGATTAGTTTTCATTTGGGTTCCTTATCAGAATTTTTTAAACATCACTTGTTTTTCACATCTGAGCTGCATGTTTATCACATCTCTTTATCTGTACTACTTTCACAATACCCTGAGAACTGCATGTGACAATATTTCCTACGTAATTTTCTGTGTTGTTTAAATAGCATGTCTTTATTAAGGCTATGCATGAAGTGTAAACAATTCCTTTGTCTTTTCAAATTTATTGTACCTACCTTGAAAATTTTATTTTTGATTCTGTTACATCCATAGCATTTGGAAATGCCAAGACCATCCGAAATGACAATTCATCCAGGTTTGGCAAATATATAGACATTCATTTCAATCATCAGGGTGTAATAGAAGGTGCTAAGATTGAACAGTACTTGCTGGAGAAGTCTCGAATTGTGTCCCAAAGTGCTGATGAGCGTAATTACCACATCTTCTACTGCATACTGGCTGGTTTGTCACATGAAGAGAAGGGAAAACTGGAGTTGGGTGATGCTTCTCAGTACAGGTATCTCACAGGGGTAAGTCAAACTTTTGCTGTAAATGTATCCTTCATTTTTTAAAAGTTAAGCAACTGGACATCTGCACCAGCTTAAAAATGCCCTCCCCAGTGTCTTTATTTATTTTTTTTACACCTAGCACATTAGTTAATATACGGAGTGATTGAAAAAGATGGACTCAATTGAACAGTAAACGGTGCCTCAACACATGCCAGACAGTTGTTTGTGGTATTCCAAGTTCTCTGCTCGCACTACGGGTTGACTTGCATGGGCTATGCTCAAAACTCTCTTGAATTCGTCTCACGTTCTCGTCTGATACATGTGGTTGGCCGGAGCTTTTGCCTTTACACAGACAGCCTATTTGCTCAAATTGGTGATTCCAACAACAAATGGTCTTCCTCGGAGGTTGAATGTTGAAACGAAGATGAAACGTACGCTGCACATCAGTCGCCGAATCAGTTTTAATGAACTCACGAATGCAAAAAATCTTGTACTGCATAATAGCTATTTTGCTCTCAACTGATGCTGCTGCACAGCTGTGCATAGGTGAGTGCTCTAGTGGTGATATTTGAAAATTTAGGACCTCCTCTTTCAAATGTTATGTAAATCGTTCACATACCCTCTATAGTTCAGGAAATATAGATGTATGAAATTGAGTCCATCCTTTCGAATCACGCTGTATAATGCCACCTGTAGGCACCCTTTTTCACCCAGTCTGTGTATTCATTTGGTCCCCTTCACTTTTATAGTAATTTTTGCAAATGTTATTGACCATAAGTTTCTCATATATTTATTCTTACAATATTCTGTTTTGTTTGTCATGTACCTGTAGCTAAGGTACTTTATTTTACTAGGATCCAAATCTTGTGGTGTTTGATAAAAGTCATGCAGGTGACTCAATTGAACATGGCTTTCATTTGCAATATTTTTGCAAAGTATTCATTACAGATAAAATGTACTCAAAAGTTATCTGAAATAATTCCTGTCAACAATGCTGGACAAAAGAAAATATAAAAACTTCTGTTTTTCTTGGCTGGGGGTGGTGTTTACATAAAGTAGGAATGTAGCCATCCAAGATAATGTGTTGATGTTACAAAAATTCCCATGAAGTGTCCTTCAAAAGCACCCACAGCACTTCTAAGGTCACAATGTAAATGTATACCAGTACTTGATTTTCCCTGTATTTACTTTATGCCAACTTCCTCTGTAGCAACTAATGGAACTTTCGTTTTCTTTTTTATGTTATGTATGGTTTTAGCCAATATCATCAGCATAGACCATGGGTAGATATATCTCTTTCAGGTTCAGTCTTACTGTTTCTTGGACCTTCCTGACATTATGTTGTAACACAGTGTTGAAGAGCAGCAATGATAAAGTATCTCCTTGTTTCAGATCATTCTGAATAGAAACATAAGAGAAAAATGTTTACATGTCAGGACTTTACTGTCTGTTTCATTTAAACACATTTTAATTAGTGTAACTAGTTTTATGGATTTACCAAACTCGGTGAGAATATTTCCTCCTAACTGAAACGTTCTTTTGTGAGGTCTGTAAGTATTTTGTATAACGCAGCAAATTAGACATAATGTTTTAGTGGAATTATATTGCAGGTATAAATGCAGCAATGAAATGTATTATTAACCTTTTGAAGCCTCATGTCAACTATAGTGGTCGTACCGCACCGCTAACCTCTAAAGTTGCATTTTGTGTATTTATTCAACAAATATTAGTACCGAATATTTTAAACATGGTGCATACTCTCCGTTTTTTTCTCTTCAAAATGCAGTTTGTTTCATAATTCTAACTATTTGGTTCCTGTATTATTCACATTTTATATACAGGGTGTGCTAAAATTAAAAAATAATTCCGGGGCCAAAAGGTTAATGTATGCAAGGTTGGTATTGGAAAGATGCTGGATAAACACAGATGGGTTGCTATTTTGTATTTACAATACTGCAACAGGGAGGCAGCATCACATGTGAAGGAAGAGATGATGCAGCAGAGTTTGCTGACATTCGCTCTGCCATGAAGGTGTTGTTGTTCTCAGACCAGGAGATCTGGGAAATTCTGAAACTTCTTGCAGCATTACTTCACACAGGGAACGTCAAATACAAAGCAGCAGTAATAGGTAATTACAGTCATATGTGACCTGTTCTTATATGTCATGACACGGAATTTTTTTAAGAAGTGCATATTTCCTTATTATATGCATTGGTTTGTATTTTTCATGTCTTCATTTATCTCTGAATTTTACAGTAATGGAAGTAAAGGTGGGATGTCTGTGTGGTAATGGTTGCATTGTCCTTTTCACAGAACTGGGCTCAAGCATCAATGCTTTGTACTTGTATTTATGAATGTGCCCTGTCCAAACTTCAGCCAAGACAGTAACTATTCTGACTTATGCATTCTTTATTGTTGTCCATAGCTCCTCCAGACATTGAAGTATGCCACAATCATTTCATTAGAGTTCATTATGCACTCATAATCACAGCATTTCTTGCTGTATGGTCTGAGCTACTGATAGTGTCATTAAATATGCATTAAATAAATAAATCTCGTTCATTTCAGAGACCATTAATTTTAAGGCATTATACCTTTGGCATTAAAATTTTATTGAATGAGTTACACACTTGGGTAGTGCATTGTGCAGCCAACCAATCTTGGAAGCACCTAAAGCAAACGTTTTTAAGGTTTTTCCACTGCTTTGTATACCAGTTCTTGTAATTCAGACAGTTTAGAGAGTGAATGAGAGATATACTTCAGTGCATAATTTTTATTCTGGTTGCCTTAAGTGACTGAGTTCAGTACTGTAATTGAAGTACATGGTGGATCATGAATCAGGTGAAGTTTATCAATATTGCAGTGGTGTGTTTGTGTTCTTTTCCTTGGTTTCATTTTTTTAAATTAGAGATTATTCATTTTGATGTTTTATCAGACAATTTGGATGCGACGGAAATTCCTGATCACAGCAATGTTCAGCGAGTAGCAAGTCTTCTGGGTGTACCAAAACAGTCACTTATTGATGCACTTACAAGGAAAACCATCTTTGCTAGTGGAGAAACAGTTGTAAGTTGATTGTTGTCAATATCACTGTTTTTGTTATGCATCAGATGCCTAAAAGAAACTGTGTGAGCTATGACTGCAGAAATTCCTGATAAATGTTATCCAGTATTATCCAGTTGTGTGTTGGTTCCCATATTGTGTGTTGCAGAAGGTGTTTTAAGATACCATTTGTAACAACATTTTCATTTGTCACCTGGTCCTTTAATGAAACAACTTTCTTCAACATAATATGGTGGGCATGACCATTGTTCATGTTTGTGAGGTTTATCTGCTCTTCTGTATATGTAGGTGATAGTACACAGTCAAAAAGGAATCTGTGAGCACATGCAGTTTGTGAAGATTCAAAGTGTAATGCACGGTATTTAGAAATCTTTATCAGTCACCGTCAGTCAGGTATCGTTAACATATGTGATACAAGACAGTACAGCATTTAGAGTGCAGGGTGCAGGCTACAGAGATATAAGAGAAATAAGCATCTTGTGCATATTCAAAGTGAGCTGTAGCAATGCTGGTTCATTTGTTTGTCATTATGACTCATATTTTACTGTCATTTATTTGCTTCATTAAGCTTTAATTACCTGACTGACAGGTGAATTTGGAATTGCTACTCATATTTACCTAGTCTTTGCTAAGAATGGCAGCTGTTTTCTCCTTTTGTGCTATAGCCATATATGGAAAACTGTTCTACACAGGCAGAATAAAGAGGTCCCACTTCATATGTGTTGTGCATAGTCTATGATATTGTTATGGTGATTAAGGGTTGGGTATTTTACAGCTGTCTTTTTTTTTTTTATTTCTTTAGAACTTTGTTATTCTGAATGCAATACCTTTATCAAGATACCACTTATGGCTGAATTTAGCCACAGTAAAATGCTTATTCATGAAAATGGTGGTAATTGTACTCTCATGCTAATATTTTGTACTGCAGGTCTCCACACTGTCACGGGAACAGTCTGTTGATGTGAGGGATGCCTTTGTGAAAGGAATATATGGTCGTCTGTTTATTCTTATTGTTAATAAGATTAACAGTGCAATATATAAACCAAAAACCAATGCAAGGAGTGCAATTGGAGTACTTGACATTTTTGGGTTTGAAAATTTCAATACCAACAGGTTAGTTTGTGTAATAATATAAAAATATGAAGCAGAACTGATTTCTTTTAATGTGGAAGATATTTTCAAACACTATTTGCTGCTTTCTTAATTAAAATTGTCTCTTATGCCTGTTACTATTCACTAACCATCTCCATTGAGAAAATTTGTTCTTTAGATGCTAATATTTTCTCAGCTAGTCAAGAAGTTCCCTTCATTTTATGGAACCTGAAGGTTTGTTGCTGTGTTCATGAGGGCTTAGCACTTTTCCATGTCCTGAGCCAGGTGAATCCATTCTGTTCCCACCCATTTATTTCTTTAAAATCCATTTTTATACTGTCCTTCCATCTGTGATATTTTTAACAAATGAGAAGCAAAATATTCTGACCTAAATAATAGTAAGCCTTCTCAGACTTAATCTGCTCTTAATTTATTTGTGAATGCAGTTTTGATTCATTACTACCATTTCCAAAAATTTTAACTTGCTGTTTTATCAGAGGATTTATTACCTGTCTCTGTGTTGTGATTTTGTCCAGAATTCTGTTGACAAGATATGAACTTATACTTTGGCTTCTGAATCATTATTTCAGACCAGCAACCATACCAGTAATAAATAAAGCTGCTATGGTTTTTTTTTATGGCGGTAAATCATTTTGTTTCGGACATTTCTGGGTATAAAATGCATGGGATAAATATCTGCCCTCACAGAATTTAGTAAAGGCTATATTTGAACACATTTAAATTGACCTAGTTGGTTTCATGAGTGTATTGAATTTAGTAAGAGTAGTATGTAAAACCTCTATTTGTGTTTAATCATAGGCTTTCTTCAAGTCTCTAAATAATTGGTGTATTGCTGCATGGCATTCTAATTTTTTTCTGCCATATGTGATGAGAGCAGAATATATGAACAGTAGTTGATCTCTTATGTTGAAATACATGCTGAAGATCCCTCACTAATTTTGGCTACATATGATGGTAAACTTGATAGAGAAATGTTCGGTAAACTTTTGTGCATAGTTACTACAGTGAAGTGCCTTGATAAGTACCACAGTCAGTTCTAGCACCTTTCTTATAAGTAGGTCCATTAATAGGCTTATTCCACTGTTGAGGACATTCCTTCTTATCTCAAACAGAATTAACAGTTTTACATCCTAATTGAATGTGTTCTGCTGGAATTTGCCCATTACCTGGTAATGTAGGTTTTATCAACTTTTCAACAGCAACCTCAAACTCATGGACACTATGTTCAAGTAGTAGTGGCTCAACTGTTTAATCTCATCTGTATTCAAATGCTAAGGAAATCCTCATACATCTAATATGCACCATTTCCCAACAGGGATATGTATATTTTTCTCTTCATCACCTCATCTAGTGTGATGTTGGAATCAAAGTAGTTTATGTTTGACTGGGCACTGAGAGGGTCTTTTCCTTAGAGAACATGTAACTGCAGCATTACAGTTGCTCCACATCATCATCTGATTTCAGTTTTTAAGAATTCATGTGCCTTCTTGATACAACACATTGAAATACTTCAGATCTCTCTTAAACAGCAGTGTTTATAGTTGTGACCTGGGTAAGGATTTTTATTGAAACACACATTTTTTTTCAGAAATGCTTAAAAAATCAGCCATGTTTGAAAGTACTAGAATATGAAACCTGATTTTAAAACAGTTGGTGCAATGTAATCAAGTATCATTGTCTTCAGCCAAATGAGATAAATAATTTTCATACCAAAAGCGTGTTGATGACACGTGTGAAATAACAGCCATAATCCTTGATATGCTGGAGGAAATTAGTAACACATTTCACATGTGATATTCAGAGACATGAAATGAAAAAAACTTTTCAAGTTCATTTTGTATATCTCACTGTCTGTAATGCTTATTTATTGCAGATACAGATCTGTTGAGAGACCTAGTTCATGCTGTATTGTGTAGTCATAAATTTTAATACTGACAGTGCCACCGAATGGTAGTTTTATCATGCTACACAGAAACATAAATTAGCTTTCTTCCATTTCACTAAACATTCAACATTAAAAAAATACTGAGTTTCTGCTGTGCCTCAGAACTTGGCAGATGTAACGGCTATCAAAACAGACACTAATGTGATTTTTTAATGTTCATACCTATGTTACAAATGTGCTATCAGATATATTAGAGTAGATCTTTGTAGTTCATTATTTACTAATTTGTTATGACTTCTAGCATGTAATCAGTAACTGAAAGGAATTATATGAAAATTTATTTTGTTGCAGCTTTGAGCAATTCTGCATTAATTATGCCAACGAGAATCTACAGCAGTTCTTTGTACAGCATATATTTAAACTGGAACAGGAGGAATACAATCTTGAAGGCATCAATTGGCAGCACATTGAGTTTGTTGACAATCAAGATGCACTTGATCTCATTGCTATCAAACAACTAAACATCATGGCACTCATAGATGAGGAATCAAAGTTTCCTAAGGTCTGTTCATATTTGTTTAATAGGTCCCACACAAAGGATTTCAGAAATCTTTGAAATAGTTGTCCTAGCCATGTAGTGTTTATGTCACTGACATTAAAAAAAAAAAAAAAGAACATAGTAAGACTATAATATCATAGAATCATTTAGAATCATTATACCACCAGCAATGAAGAAATAATGCACTTGTCATATGTCAGCATTATCCAGGCATTGCTGTAAAATTATGTAAAGAAAGCTGTATCTTTCTTCGGGCTGAAAGGAGACAGCATTTTCCATTTCAGGCAGTAAATAAGTTCAGTGGGTGTCAGACTTTTGAGCATGTCACTTTGGCTTGGTGTGGTGGGACCATATGAAATGTCTTGAACCATTGTTATTATTTCTGCAAAATTTCTTCACATGGCAAATAGCAGTGTTGCTGGATGAAAAATGATGTTGACAGTGGAAGGCAGATTGGAACATTGTAAGCTACAGACAGAACTCCAGCATTATCAACGCAGAGTGTGACAGTAAATTAGGGATCTGTGTGGTGCACTGTTATCTTCAGCTACTAACAAAGTCCATCCTCATCTGCAGTGAGAATGAAAGGAATGCATGTACATATATATATGTCGTGGGCTGGGTAGCTCAGTCAGTATAGCAACTGACTATGGGTGGATGGTCCGGGATTGAATCCCGGTGGGGACGAGATTTTTCACCCATCCAGACCAGCCCTGACACCCACCCAGCCTCCTGTAAAATGGGTACTGGGTCTTTCCCGGGGGTAAGTGCAGCCAGGGCGTGCTGCTGACCACTCACCCCTTTCTAGTGCCGCGGTCATGGAAGAGTAGAGCTATACCTCTACTCACCCTCTGGGCCACACCGGGCCTGTAACAGGATCACTTTACCTTTTATATATATATATATATATATATAGTTTCTTGTGATATACTTTATTATTATTATTATTATCATCATCATCATCATCATTGCTGATGTTCCTGGGTTTGGGTCCTATTAAGAGTTTGACATTTCTCCTGCTCATAGCTTAATAGTATAATAGTAGAACTCTGAGACCTTAGATGTTTCATTTGTAACATGGAGACGGAGGTGTTATGGATTTGCAGTAGTTTCATAAACGGGCTGTGAATACAGTATAAATTTACATCTTCTTAGCACAGATTGCATATGATTATGTGTAGTTGGGAAATTGTGTGTGCACATTTGATACCTAAACTGAGTTTCAACTTTTCCAGTGCTGATGGACATAGATTGTTCTACAAAAATTGTCTGTAAAGTGACAATCCATAAAGCAAAATCTGGTGCAGTAGGAGTGTAAGTGTGCTACCTGCAATGCAGGCTTTTCATTCGTAAAACTGAAAAAGTAGTCCTTAAAGCAAAACACAGTTGTAAATTATTGTAGTACATTGAGCAAAGCAAGGGATGGTTTTATGTTGATGAAACTTGAAATAGGCAATTTCCATCACCAGCCACAACATTAATTTATACAATTAAACCATTTACTTAACCATGATCATCCTTGCCTCAGGATGCTTCTTTGTTTTTATGTACACTTGTAACTAACTGTACACAGCAAGTGAATAGTAACAGTTGATGATAACTTACCCAGAAGGTATTCATGTATCACTTGCTTTCAATCTTGTTTAGCTTCATAATAAAATGAACTGTCGTTGAACTCATTTGGGGATTGTGTGTGAGCTCCCCCCCCCCCCCCCCCCC
>Ga0123354_10015767_pt1 | contig 11820 bp, 12 predicted proteins | sample TergutLab28metaG_2_FD_97872 | JGI IMG/M metagenome (GOLD analysis project Ga0123354, IMG submission 97872) | Labiotermes labralis P4 segment gut microbial communities from Petit-Saut dam, French Guiana - Lab288 P4 | ecosystem: Host-associated > Arthropoda: Insects > Digestive system > Gut ... | reverse complement strand
TTGGTGGCCATGCCCACAGCAATGCCTTCGGCGCCGAGCAGGAGCAGCAGCGGAATCTTGGCCGGCAGCCGCACCGGTTCCTGCATGCGGCCGTCGTAGGACTCGATGAATTCGGTAAGGTCGCGGTTAAACAAGGTTTCTCGGGCCAGCGGCGACAGGCGGCATTCGATGTAACGGGGGGCCGAGGCCTGGTCGCCGGTGAAGATGTTGCCGAAGTTGCCCTGGCGGTCGAGGAGGTAGCCCTTGTTGGCCAGGTTGACCAGGGCATCGAAGATCGACTGGTCGCCGTGGGGGTGGAGCTTCATGGTTTCGCCGACCACGTTGGCCACTTTGTGGAAACGGCCGTCGTCCATGTTGTGCAGAGTCTGGAGAATGCGCCGCTGCACCGGTTTGAGGCCGTCGTCCGCGTCGGGAATGGCCCGCTCGCGGATGACGTAGGCGGTGTAGTCGAGAAAGTTGGCGTCGAACAGGCGGTGCAGCTTGCCGCGCGGGGCTTCGGTGGTTTCGTTCATACCGGCCTCAGAATCAGGTGGTCCATGATGTACTGTTTGCGTTCCGGCGTGTTTTTGCCCATGTAGAAGCGCAGCACCCGGCTGACTTCGCTCAAGGAATCAAGCCGCACCTGTCTCAGCCGCATATCCGGGCCGATGAACTGCTTGAATTCGGGCGGCGAGATTTCGCCCAAGCCTTTGAAGCGGGTGGTCTCAATGGCGCGGTCGCCCTTGCCCTTGGCCTTGAGCGCGTCGATGGCCGTTGCCATGTCCTGGTCAGAGTAGCAGTAGAAGGTTTTTTCTTTATTGCGCACCCGGAAGATCGGGGTTTCTAGGATGTAGACCCTCTCCTGCTTGATCAGCAGCTCGAAGTAGTGGAGGAAAAAGGTGAGCAGCAGATTGCGGATGTGCAGACCGTCGACATCGGCGTCAGTGGCCAGAATCACCTTGTCGTAGCGCAGGTCGGTGATTGACTCCTCGATGTCCAGGGCCTGCATCAGCGAGTACATCTCCTCGTTCTTGTAGAGCACGTCCAGTCGCTGGCCCAGGACGTTCATCGGCTTGCCCTTGAGCGAAAACACCGCCTGGGTCATGGGATCACGGGCCGAGACGATCGAGCCTGCGGCGGATTGACCCTCGGTGATGAACAGCATATTCTCCCGGCCAGGCTTGGAGGCGATCCCCTTCGAAGGATGATACTTGCAATCCTTCAGCTGGGGAATCTTGAAGGCGATTTTTTTGGCCTTGGCTTTGGCGTCGCGGCGTACCGACTGTAACTCGCGCCGCACCCGCTCGTTGCGCTGCACTTTGTCGACAAAAACCTCGGCGGTCTCCGGAAACTTGTAGAGGTGGGTGGCCACCGCCTCCTTGACGGCATTGACGATGCCCGCGCGGATGTCGGTGTTGCCCAGCTTGTTCTTGGTCTGCGACTCGAACACCGGCTCCTGCACCTTGACCGCCAGGATGCCGACGATGCCGTCGCGCACATCAAGGCCGTTGAATTTTTTGCCGGTGAAGTCGTTGATCCCTTTGAGGATGCCCTCGCGAAAGGCGGAGAGATGGGTGCCGCCCTCGCTGGTGTAGGTGCCGTTGACAAAGGAAAAATAGGATTCGCCGTAGTCGTCGGTATGGGTGAAGGCAAATTCGAGAGCCTTGTCGGCGAAATGGATCGGCGGATAGATCCGCTCGCTGCTCACCTCGCGGTCCAACAGGTCGAGCAGGCCGTACTTGGACAGGTACAGCCCGCCGTCGAGCGACAGGCTCAAGCCCGCGTTAAGGTAGGCGTAGCGCCACAGGCGCAGGTCCACGTATTGGGGGTCGAAATGATAGTCGGCAAAGATCTCCTGGTCGGGCAGAAATTCCACCAGAGTGCCGTTCTTCTCGTTGCTGTCGCCTTCCTCTTCGTCTGTCAGCAGCCCCTGGACGAAGCGGGCGGTCTTGTAGCGGCCGTCGCGGAAGGCGGTGACCGCAAACCGGGTGGACAGGGCGTTGACCGCCTTGGTGCCGACACCGTTGAGTCCCACCGAGAACTGGAACACCTCGGTGTTGTACTTGGCGCCGGTGTTGATCACCGAAACGCACTCCACCACCTTGCCCAGGGGGATGCCGCGCCCATAGTCGCGGACCCGGCACAGGCCGTCCTCGCCCACATGGAGGTCGATTCGTTTGCCGAAGCCCATGATGTATTCGTCGACAGCGTTGTCCAGAATCTCCTTGAGCAGGATGTAGATGCCGTCGTCCGGATGGGAGCCGTCGCCCAGTCGGCCGATGTACATCCCCGGTCGCTTGCGGATGTGCTCCAGCGAACTGAGCGTCTTTATTTTTGATTCGTCGTACTGGTGGTTCGTCATGGATATCGGTTGTTGCGGTGGTTGAACTTGTATCAGATATTTTTACATTGTGGCTTTTGGCCATGCGCTTTTCCGTTCATTCAAGACGCTGGAGCGTGGGAACGATTAAAAACTCACCTTGTTTCACAGGCGCCTTTTTCATAATTCCTGCGGCTGCCATTATCTAAACATCTGTCGATATCTATGTAGCTTTTTATCCAAAATGAACAAGTCAGCAACAATATCAATCCTACAATCAAGGAAATTTTCTTCTTCTTGTTCAAGGTTAAAACCTTGAGCCGGAGCGTGGGATCGATCAAAAGGTAGCATGTCTAACCTTATCTTTCCGCCTCACTCCATCATGTGCACCCGTTCGCAGTCCGGGCAGATCCAGGTGGGGCCGTTGCTCATGCCCCACTTGGTTTCTTCGAAGCAATCCGGGCAGATTTGAAAGCCGCAGCCGCAGTTCCAGCAAAAAGGTTTTTCCTGTTTGCAGCAATGGCAGCGGAATTCTTTTTTCCGCCGCCGGCCCCGCACCGGTTTGTTGGCCTGGTGGTCCATGACGGCTCACACCTTGGGGGGACGCAGCTCCTGGCCCATCCAGTCGAGGTAGCTCTGGCCGCCGTCCTCCACCTGCGTGGCCAGGATCTCGGGCACCTGATAGGGGTGTTTGGCCCGGATGGCGGCGTTCAACTCGGGGAACAGATCGCGGCGCGACTTGATGGTGCAGAACTGTTCTTCACTACGTTCGATGGCCCCCTGCCAGTGATACCAGGAGGTGCAGGCGCTGATCTGGACACAGGCGGCGAGTCGTTCTTCCAGTAGGGCGGCGGCCAGGCTCTCGGCGCTGGCCCGGTCGGGCAGAGTGGTGATCACCTGGATATAGGGCGTCATGACAATCTCCGAAAATTCAGGAAAAGGGGTGGGGCTGGCGCCAGCTCGGGCTGGACCAAACAGACAAATTGGACTATCTTACCAACGCTTTCTTACCAGCGCTTTTGCAAAAAGATAAACCTCACCGTTTCTTCCTTCAACCATACAGGTGGTCGCATGCTCTTTACCGTGGATGTCGGCAACTCCCATACCGTCAGCGGTATTTATAAAAAAGGTCAATTGGTGGGCAGTTGGCGGTTTCAGTCCCGCCAGGACCGTACCGCCGACGAATTGGCCATCCGCTACCACGGCCTGTTTCAGATGGCCGGCATCAACCCGGACAAGATTACCGGCTTCATCGTCGCCTCGGTAGTGCCGATTCTGGAAACGAGCTGGCTCCAGTTCGCCCGCACTTTCCTGACCAAGCTCAGGCAGCCGCCCCTGGCGGTCACCCATACCCTCAAGCTGGGGATGAAGGTGGACACCGAAAACCCCTCCGAGGTCGGCGCCGACCGGATCGTCAATGCCGTGGCCGCCTGGGAACGGTACCACGCCCCATTGATCGTCATCGATTTCGGCACGGCCATCACCTTTGACTGCGTCGACGACAGGCCTGCGTACGTGGGCGGCACCATTCATCCCGGCATCGGCATCTCACTCGACGCCTTGGCCACCCGTACCGCCAAGCTGCCCCGGTTAGATATCGACGTCACCCCGGACCAGCCCATCGGCACCACCACGGTCAAGGCCATTCATTCCGGCGCCCTGTACGGGTTCGGCGGCCTGGTCGACCGGATGGTGCAGGTGCTCAGCCGCCAGTTGACTCCGGACCAGGAGCGGGCCAAAACCATCGCCACCGGCGGTATGGCCGGCCTGGTCAGGCCCTATACCAACACCATCGACGAAATCGATCAGGACCTGACCCTGACCGGCTTGCGTCTGATCTACCAGCGCAACTGCAAGGGCAAGGATGAATAGCCAGCTGATTCTGCCGCCCAGATTGCGCCGGGGCGAGACCATCGGCCTGTTGTGCCCGGCAGGGCCGGTCCGCGATGCCGAGCGGTTGCGGGCGGGCATCCGGCTGATCGAGGAGGCGGGTTTTGCGGTAAAGCTCCAAGGGCCGGCAACACCCACCGACGGCTACTTGGCCGACAGCGACCAGGCTCGGGCCGCGCATCTGCACGCCTTGTGGAGCGATGAAGAGGTCAAAGCCATCGTCGCCATTCGCGGCGGCTATGGCTCCCTGCGGATGATTGAGCGGCTCGATTGGGAGCTGTGCCGGCAATACCCTAAGTTTATGGTCGGCTTCAGCGACGTGACGGTGCTGCTGAACTGCCTGGTGGATCGTGCCGGTCTTATCACCGTTCACGGGCCGATGGCCGGCACCCTTGCCCGGAGCGATGAGCATAGCCGGGCCTCGCTCTTTGCCCTCTTGACAGGCGCCTTCGAGGAACGGATCAAGCCTAGGGGCTTGGAAATATTGAGGGGGGGCACCGGCCGGGGGCAACTGGTCGGCGGCAATCTGACCACCTTGCTCCATCTCCTGGCCACCCCCTGGGACCGCTCTTGGGATGGCTGCATTCTGGTGCTGGAGGATACGGGCGAACCGCTCTACCGGCTCGACCGGATGCTGACCCATCTGTCGCTGGCCGGGCGTCTGCAACGGCTGGCCGGGCTGGTGCTCGGCGATTTCGACCTCGGCGATGACCAAATGGTCAATCTGCGGCTGCAAGAGGCGGTCTGGGCGCGGGTGCTGGAGCTGGCTCCGCCCGGCTATCCGATCTGGGCCCGCTTTCCGGCAGGCCATCGGCAGCGCAACCTGGCTCTGCCCATCGGTATGGAGGCTGAGATGACCTCGGACGCCGGCGCCCTGACGTTACTGCCCGCCTCTACCATCCCGGCCTGAACGAGGTTTTTTTTTATGTTTTTTAAGCTGCGGCGTTTTTTCCTCACCGTCCTTTCCTTTAGCCTGCTGATGGTCGGCGTTCTGGTAAGCCTGGCGCCGCTTATGCTGCTCCGCCAGCAGCTGGATGCACCCACCTTCGCCATGGCGGTCTGTGCCTGGCTGGCGTTGGTGCTGCTGGCGCTGCTATCTCTGACCAACATGCTGCTGCGGCGGATCTGGTTCTTTCGGGGTCAGGGCGAGCCGGTGTCGCTCGATCAGTTGCGGCAGCGGCTGCTGAGCGTCAATGCCATGGAGTGCCCGGTGATGGCGCTTGGCAAGCGCAGAAAGATTGTCTTCACCTGGCGTTTTAAGGAACTGCGTTGGTGTGAACTGTTCAGCCGGCTGGGCAAGAACCGGCTCGACGAACTGCACTGCCGGTTCGATGCCGACACCCGGACCGTGTATTTGAGCGATCGGGTGCGGTTGGCCGATTTCATCATCTGTCCGGACCGGATCAAAATCAGTCGGCCACGCATCCCCCTGCCGTTGCTCCGGGCGTCGAGCAAGAGGCTCAATGCCATCAAGCAATACGCCGACCTGGCCGAGCACGAATACGCCTTCCACGGCCGCGAAATCAAATCTCCGGTGCTGGGCACCATTCTGGCCAGCGGCTGGCACGTCCGCTACACCCTGTTCTGATTGCCGCAAAAACACGCGGCGCCGGTCATGGACGCCGCAGGCCAACTGGAAGTGTTTTTTGGGAAAAATCAAGCGCCTCTTGTCTTCTCCGGCCATAGTAGGGTGTGCAGTTGGAGTTGCAGGCGCACGGGCAGCCGGTACTCCAGCAGTAATCTGGCCAGGATGGCCGGGTCGAGCAGGGGACGGACCGGCGAGAACAGGAGGGGATGCGTTGCCGCCAATCCCTCCCGGGCGAGCAACGCCCGGGCCCAATGAAAGTCGGCCGCTGAACTGAGCACGAACTTGATTTCGTCCCGGCAGCCGCACTGTTGCCGCTCTCGGAGTATCTCGAGGTTATTCGGCAAGTTGTGGCCGGCCATGCCGGAATCAGGGCACTTGATATCCATGATGATCCGCACCGTATCCGGAACTCGGTCGAGCGCTAGGCTGCCGTTGGTTTCGAGCAGCACCTCGCGGCCTTCCCGGACCAAAGCCAGCATCAGGGGATACGCGGCTGCCTGCAGCAGTGGTTCGCCGCCGGTGATCTCCACCGGCACGCCGGGTCGCCGCGCGGCCCAGGCGAGGATTTTGTCCTCGGTCATCGGTGTGCCCGGCTCCTGCCAGGCATAGCGGGCGTCGCAGTAGGCGCAGCGTAGGTTGCAGCCCGCCAGACGGACGAACAGACAGGGGAGCCCGGCCCAGGTCGATTCGCCTTGGATGGAATAAAACAGTTCCGAGACGTTGAGCGGTTCAGTCACCGTAGTACACCACGCCGCTGGATTCCGTTTCCTGCACCTCGACGCTGTACAGATGGTAGCGATCGGTGCGCAGGGCTTGGTCGAGCTCGCGGAAGAGGTACATGGCTATATGCTCGGAAGAGGGATTGATCTCTCGGAAGGCCGGGTGTTGGTTGAGGTCGCGGTGATCAAGCTCGTCGACCACTGTGTTGACCGTCTTCTTCAACTGCTTGAAATCAATGCCCATCCCGAGGTGATCGAGCTTTTCCGCCCGCACGGTCACCTTGATCTTCCAGTTGTGGCCATGGGGGTTTTCGCAGTTGCCCGGATAGGCCCGCAGGTGATGGCCTCCGGAAAAATGGGTTCGGATGAAAATGTCCATCTAACTGTTCTTCCTTGCAGTTGATTGAATGCCATTTTTTTGGGATCACGCCAAAAGATGGCGAAAAGCGGCTTGCGCATTCTTGCGCAAATGGTAAACAAATTCGCGGTGCTGTCGGAAGCCGGGGTGCGAACCGAGCACTGTAGCAGGAACGAGACCGTCTTGCCAGTCCGTTGTCAACTCTCTCATGGTGGAGTCAGTCGTGTCGGAGCCGAATCTTCTTTGCAATGCAGCGACCGATGACGCCCTGTTCAACGGCCAGCTGATTTGCCGCCAGCCTCGTGACGGGTACCGGTTTTCTGTGGATGCGGTTCTGGCCGCCCATTTCGTCACTCCAGGATCAAACCAACGGGTGCTTGATCTCGGCAGCGGCTGTGGCGTTATCGGTCTGATTCTGTGCTTCTGGTATCCGGATATCGTGGTTGTGGGCCTGGAGCTGCAGGAGGCCCTGGCAGACCTGGCCGAGGCCAACGGCCTAAGCAACGGGATCGATAACCGTTTCTCGGTGCTGCGCGGCGATGTCCGCGCCATTGCCGAGTCAATGCCTCCGGAGTCGGTTGACCTGGTGGTGTGCAATCCTCCCTATGGCGGTAAGAAAACCGGTCGGCTGAACCAGGACAGCCAGGCGGCCGGTGCCCGCCATGACGTGTGGGGCGGGATCGAGGATTTTGTCCGGGCCGCGGCGTTCGCGGTCAAAAACCTGGGGAAGGTGGTGTTTGTGTACCCTGCCCGGCGCTGCAACACCCTGTTGGTCACCTTGCAGGCCCATCGACTGGCGCCCAAGCGGCTGCTGCCTGTCTATTCCTATCCCGAAGCGGCGCAGGCCTGCCTGGTCCTGGTCGAGGCACGGAAGAACGGCGGCGAACAGATCGACATCCTGGCGCCGTTTTTCGTTCACCAGCATGGCGGCGGGTACAGCCCGGCCATGCGCGCCCTCTACGAGGCTTCTCCGAACTTGCCAAGGTGATCGGTTGCTCGGTGTCCGGGGTCGAGGGGGCGGTGCGCGAGGCCAAGGACCGGGTTCGGGCGGCGATCAAGAATGCGGACTACAGTTTTCCCCAGCATCGAATCACGGTCAACCTGGCGACGTGGCGGTCAAAAAGGAGGGTGCTGGCTACTATTTGCCTATGGCCCAGGGTATCCTGGCGGCGGCCGGCCTGGTGGACGGCAGTCGGCTCGAAAGGACCGCCATGGTCGGCGAGCTTGTCCGGTGCGGCCGGCGCCGAGGGTGTCTTGCCCAAGGGCCCTGGCGGCTTGCCGGGAGGGGATGGACCGTTTTCTGGCGTCGGCGGCCATTGTCCAGGGGGTCGAGGTCTACCAGGTCGAACGGCTCGACCAGGCGGTTGAGTTTCTTGTCGGCCGTACAGCCCTGGCGCCGGAGGCGCTTGATCCGGCCGAACTTTTTGCCCGTCACCGCGACCGCTATACGGTCGGTTTCGCCGATATCGAGGGGCGGGAGTCCGCCAAGCGCGGGCCATGGAAATAGCTGCGGCCGACGGTCACAATGTCCTGCTGACCGGAGTGCCGGGGACCGGCAAAACCATGATGGCCCGCGCTTCCTCCAGCCTCAGCTTCCCGACCCGTTTCATGATGGTTGCGGCCATGAACCCATTTCCGTGCGGCTTGGGGGACCGTCTCCGGTCCTGCACCTGCACGCCGCTCCAGGCACAGCGCTACCGTAGCCGTCTGTCCGGACCGCTTCTGGATCGAATCGACATGCATATCAAGGCGCCGCCGGTGGCGGTGCAGGAGATGCTCGGCCAATCGATCGTCCGGCTCGGCCTTTCCGCCCGTGCAAACCACGCACCCTCAAAAACGCCCTGAACATCGCTGATCTCGCTGGCGCCGCGCCGCCGGACCAAAACATGTGGCCGAGGCGATTCAGTATCGCCGCCTCCAGTTCGACGTCTGAAACAGAGGCAGGACGTCGAACACGGTTCAGCCCGGCTCAGGCATCCAGCGTCGCCCTGATCGTCTCTGCCAGTTGCATGACGGAAAAGGGTTTTTGGAGGAATGGAGTCTGTTCGTCCAGCACGCCGTGATGGTCGATGATATCGGCGGTATAGCCCGACATGTAGATGACGCGGAGTTCCGGGAAGGCGGCGATAAGACGGTCGGCCAGCTCTTTGCCGTTCATGACCGGCATGATGACGTCGGTGAGGAGAAGATCAATCCGGCCGGGGTGCTGCCTGATCAGCGCCATGGCCGTTTCGGGTGAGGTGGTCGTGACAGTCTTGTACCCCAGGTCTTCCAGGATGGATTGCGCCATGGCCAGCAGGCGCGGATCGTCTTCGACCAACAGGATGGTTTCTCCTCGGGCCGAGGCGCCAGGCGGCTTGATTCGCTCCTGTTTCTTCTGGGTGTCGTCGGTGACGGCAACGGGCAGATAGATGGAGAAGGTCGTCCCCAGGCCCAGCGTGCTCTCGACTTCGATGACGCCGGAGTTCTGCTGCACAATGCCGTAGACGGTGGGCAGTCCGAGCCCGCTTCCGAGCAGGCTCTTGGTCGTAAAGAATGGCTCGTAGATCTTGTCCAGCAGATCCGGCGCGATGCCGCAGCCGTTGTCGGCGACCGTGAGCACGATGTAGTCGCCCGGCTCGGCCTCGGGAAATTCGGAGCAAAAAGCTTTATCGAGGAAGGCGCGGGCGGTGCGGATGGTGACCGTGTCGTTTTCACCGCTGGCGTCGCGTGCGTTGACGCAGAGATTGGTCAGGATCTGGTCGATCTGGGCGGGATCCATCTTGATCGGCGGCAGGTCTGGGGTCGGTATCCAAACCAATTCTATGTCTTCGCCGATGAGGTGGCGCAGCATATTCAGGATGCTGTCCACAGCCTGGTTGAGGTCGATGATCCGGGGGGCGATGTGCTGCTTTCTGGAGTAGGCCAAAAGCTGACGGACAATGTTAGCGGAGCGCATGGCCGCCTCGTGGATTTTTTGCAGATCGGCATGGAGTCTCTGGTCAGGATGGGTTTTTTCCAGGGCCATTTCAGTGTAGCCGATGATCACCGCCAGGATGTTGTTGAAATCGTGGGCTACTCCGCCAGTGAGCCGGCCGACCGATTCCATTTTCTGCGCATGTCGATACTGCGCTTCCAATTTGAGCTGGTTGGTGATGTCGTGCTTGATCGCCACGAAATTGACAATGGCGCCCTGCTGGTCGAACACCGGCGAGATGGTCGTCTCCTCCGTGTAGAGGGAGCCGTCCTTTTTCCTGTTGACCAAACGGCCGTTCCAGGTGCGGCCCGAAGTGATGGTCCGCCACAGGTCGCGAAAAAAGTCATCGTCGTGCTTGTCGCTCTTGAGGATGCGCGGGGTGTGCTGAAGGACTTCGTCGCCGGCATATCCGGTGACTCGGGTAAAGGCCGGGTTGACATACTGGATGCGGCCGTCCGGATCGGTGATGATGATAACCTCGCTGACCTGTTCGATCGCCACTTTAAGCCGCTCCAGGTCGGCCTCGGCCTGTTTGCGCTGGCTGATGTCGCGGCTGATGGCGATGATGTGAGGTTCCCCGTTCAAGACCAGAGGCCGCGCTGATAGCAGGCCGATGTTGAGGCCGCCATCCTTGCGGCGAAACACTGCCTCGAAATTGTCGCAGCGCCCTTGGGTGCGCAATGCGTCGATCATGCGACGCCGGTCGGCGGGATCGTGCCAGAGATCCAGCTCAACCGAGGTTTTGCCGATGACTTCCTCGCGGGCGTAACCGGTAAGATCGATGAATCCTTGGTTGACGTCCACATACATGGTTTCCGCATCCATGCCGTCTATCACCCGGTTGATGTTGACGGCATCGGGACCCTGGTCAAAGGCCAGGGCGAATTTCTCCCGGCTTTCCAGCAGTTCCTGTTCGGTGCGCTTGCGCTCGGTGATATCGCGGAAGATGGCTTGATAGGAACCATCCGGCATCGTCTTGGTGCGCATTTCCACGGAAATCAGCGATCCGTCCGAACGGACCAGGTCGCGCTCTCTCACCACGACCTGGCCCTGTCGCAACAGGTCGAAGCAGAAAGGGACTTTTTCCATGCTTTCCGGGGAAAAGGCCACTTTGCTGATGTGTTTACCGATGATGGCGTCGCCTTGCACGCCCAGAATGGCGCTCATCGCACTGTTGATTTTGGTGATCATGCCTTCGCCGGTTGTCAACATGATGCCGTCGATTGCCAGATCAATCAAGCTCCGGTACCGCTCCTCGTTAGCCTGTACCGCCATCCGCGCCTGTTTCGTGGAGGTGATGTCGATGGCGATAAAGATGACGCCGACGTCCAGGTTATTCGCGTCAATGAGGGTCAAGCTCAGAAACACGTCAAGGGAAGAGCCGTTTTTCCGCTGCCACCTGGTTTCGCTCGTTGCTGTACCGAGTTGGCTGATCTGGCGTTGGAGATCGTCCTCGATCGATTCGTACTCGGCGTCGCTGGCATAGAGAACTCGGGCGTTGAAGCCGACCAGTTCTTCGGCTCGGTAGCCGGTCATGGCGCACAGCCGCATATTCACCGCCAATATGTTGCGATTGCGTGCCATTCCCGCCCCGACGGGAGCGGCCTGAAAGGCGTTGGCCAGAAACTGTTCGCTGGCCTGCAGAATATTCCGTTCCCGTTCGTAACGGTAAAGCTCTCTGCGGTAGATGAAGAAAAGAAGCAACGAGGTGATAGAGACAAACAACCACCCTTGGGCGTGTCTCACATGGAAAGAGGCTCCGATGTCGTTGAACAGGTTATATACGGCCTGGTTTGAAAACCATATGTACAGGGCGGAAATGGCGAGATAGATAAGCGCTGCCTTGGCGGCCATTCTGCTGGCGGGGGACAGGGGACGCATGACTTTCCTCTGGAGAGAATAAACAGGTGCGCAGGGACATGACAGATGGCGCTGGAGCCGGTCACCGCGCCGCATCTTTTTTTAATGTACTCGAGGCAAGGAGAAAAGTACAGGTTTTCAGGCATGGGC
>Ga0123354_10015765_pt1 | contig 11821 bp, 8 predicted proteins | sample TergutLab28metaG_2_FD_97872 | JGI IMG/M metagenome (GOLD analysis project Ga0123354, IMG submission 97872) | Labiotermes labralis P4 segment gut microbial communities from Petit-Saut dam, French Guiana - Lab288 P4 | ecosystem: Host-associated > Arthropoda: Insects > Digestive system > Gut ... | reverse complement strand
CTTTGTCGTTCTGCCGTAACGCATAATCGGTATAATTAAAATAAAGGACTCCACGCGGCGTTTCACGGATGTATTTAAATCCGGCGTCATACGAAAAATGATTCTTATATTCGTGTAATTGATTGATTTGGAAAATCCGGTTATAGAAAAATTTATTGTAATCGCCCCATAAAAATATAGACATCGGGTTTGAAGGTATGCTTATTTCCTGCTCATTGCCGGGCGTTTGGGCATCGTATTGATAAGCTATTTTCAAGTAATTGGCAGGAAAACGGAAAATGCTTTTCGACGTCAGCCCGATTGCTCCGGTAACAGAGTACTTGAACGTTTTATCTAAAAATCCATAAGCTCCATAAGCTCCTATGTAAAAGTGAGGGTTTAGGTCGCTTGTTGTTCTACCGTCCAACTGCACCCGATAGCCTTCCACCGGATTACTTGCAACCACATCGTAAAGAGAACCGATCATAAAATTGCCTGCGCGTTTAAACCCATAGATAAGTAAATAGCTTAAATCAAGCGTTCGTTTGACGACAGGCGTTTGCGTAAGCGTGTCAATCATCGAATAAATTCCTGACTCGGAGGGTGAAAGCGGATTTAGACGATTTTCCGCCCAGTAATTGATTGAGCGTTCCGAAGCGCTGTCGAGCGTCACCGTTCCCGGCTTGTAAAACTGTTCATCTCGGGGGATATTAACCTTGTAGTCGGCGTATGTAGTAACCCTTTGTCCGTAAACGCCCAACGCTGTATTAGGCAATCCGAAATCAATGCCTACCTTTTCCATTGAAGGCAACCATCCCTGTTCAGGGTTGCGCCTGTATTCAAAGTCGATATTAACCTCCTTGATCCAATTGAGGTTAATTTTCTTGTTCACTGTGAAAGCGGCTTTTTTCACCGCATAAGCGCTGTCAAGCGTTACGTACAAATAGCCTTGAAATAGCATGTCAGCCTTATTGCGGGGAGTAAAAAACAGATTCACGCAGCGGGTGTTATCCACAAAGGTCGTGTCGATGATAAAATATTTATAAAAAGAAGTCGCCATGTTGGCAATAGGACTGACAAACTCATTGGTTAAAAAGTTAATATTGTTGTCATAAAGGTTAATATCTTCATATATGTTTTTCAAATAAGTAGAGATGCCGTCCATACTGAAATATTTTCCGAAATCGACCGATTGTGTGGCGGTTACAATCTCTTTAAAATGGGGAGGATTTTTAGCGTTATAATCTTCGGCAAGTTTTTCCTGCAGGTAGAGAGGAAGCACCTTCCGACCTTTCAAATAAGTAGTATCTACATAATTGTAAATGAATTGCAACTTTTTGGACGCTTTTTCGGGAGGAAACCGTTCCGTAAAATTACTGAGTCCCAACAATATCTTTTCATATTTCCGGTTTTCGAGAAAATTCCAGGAACCTTGCTGATTGGATGTTTTATTGGCAATTACCTTTTCAATCAATTCCACGGCTGGATTGCCTTTATTCCTGTACCGTACCTTTACCGGCTTGACAACCACTTCTTTCAATTCCTGCGTCACAGGAACGAGTTTTACTACGCTGTTGCCGCCTGTCAAGCGGCTGTAATCAATCGTATCCGCTCTGAATCCTATTGCTGAAACTTTTATTTCTCCGGGAGCTTGGGCGAATTTAAGAAAAAACTTGCCGTTTTCGTCCGTAACCGTTCCATCCGTTAATCTAAGAGACTGTAACATTGCAAACGGAACCGGTTCGTTTGTTTGTGCATTGATTACTTTTCCTTCAAGAATCACCTGACGTCCCGTTTGAGCGAACGTCGCATAACAAATTTCTAACATCAAAGTAGATATCCACGCAATCCTATGTGTTCTGGCATAATAAAATGAATGCTTATAAAACCGCTTCATTTAAGTACAAAATATTTCTTTGGAAGTGAATATATTTCAGCAAAAAAACAAGATTAATAGTTGAGCCGCCAATACCCTCAAAAACATTGTCAACGGATAGACGGTTGCATAACTTACAGCCGGCGCATCGTTTCCCGCTATGGCATTGGAATAAGCCAAGGCGGGCGGATCAGTAGTGCTTCCCGCTAACAAACCAATTAAAGTGTAATAGTTGATTTTGAAAATCCATCGCCCGATAATTCCTACCGTTAAAAGCGGGATAATGGTGATTAGAACGCCGTAACCTACCCAACTCAATCCGCCGCCGTCTACGAGCGTTGTTACGAAATTTTTTCCGGCGTCGACGCCTACGCAGGCGAGGAAGAGGCAAATACCTACTTCCCTGAGCATCAGGTTGGCGCTCATGGTTGTGTAAGTTACCAGATGATATTTCGGTCCGAAAACACTAATAAGGATGGCAACGATCAGAGGACCGCCGGCTAAGCCTAACTTGACCGGTTGAGGTATGCCGGGAAAAGTGAAAGGAATGCTTCCCAGCAGAATACCCAGAAAAATACCGATGAAAATAGGTATCAAGTTCGGTTCGTTCAAGCGCTTCATCTGATTACCCAATACTTGTTCCACATTTTTTATTGCGTTTTCATTACCGACTACCGTCACACGGTCTCCAACCTGTAAATGTAAAGCCGGTTCTGCAATCAAATCCACACCCGACCGGTTGATGCGGGTAATATTTACGCCAAAAGCGCTTCGTATATTCAGTTGACGGAGCGATCTTCCGTTGATGTTTGATCGCGTTATCAATATTCTTCTTGAAACCAACTGGGTATCTAACAAGTCCCATTCTTCCTGGTCTCTTGTGATTTCGTTACCAAGAAATGCAATAACCGCTTCTTTATTTTTAGGGATAGTTGCTACAAAGATTTGGTCTTCTTTTTCCAAAACCGTATCGGAAGATGGTATTTCAATTTGTTTACTCTGTTTACGCAAAACCCGTGAAACAATAAAGCGCCGGTCGATTAAACTCCGGATTTCTCCAATATTGCGTCCGAAAATAGCCGGATTATTTACTTCTACCGAGACCAACTCAACTTGATCGTCAAGATTTATGGACGTTTCTTTCAATTCTTCCAATTCTTTTTCCATATTTATCCGGAAAATATACCGCAACAGCAGGATAGACATGATAATGCCGATCACTCCAAGAGGATAGGCGACGGCATATCCCATGGCTATCGTTGAATCATTGACGCCGTTCATATCTGTAAAAGCTTGTTGTGCAGCTCCCAAGCCGGGAGTATTGGTAATAGCTCCCGACATGATTCCTACCGTCGTTTGCATGGGAATATTACCGGCAAAATGAATAATCAATGCGATTACGACGCCTAAAAAAACAATCCCAAGCGCTAACATATTCAATGTGATTCCACCTTTCTTAAAAGAAGAAAAAAATCCGGGACCTACTTGTAGACCAACTGAATATACAAAAAGAATCAATCCGAATTCTCTCATGAAATGAAGGATTTCGCTATTGATGCCGAATCCGAAATGGCTGACAAAGATGCCTGTGAAAAGGACAAAAGTAATTCCCAGAGAAATACCGTAAATTTTTATTTTTCCTAAACTTATGCCTATTGCTATGACAAATGCAAACAGTAATACCGTATGCGCAACGCCATCTCCTCTAAATAATTCCGAGAGCCAGTTCATTGATAATTATGAGTTATTCATCCTTCTATTTATTTCCTTTTGCCCGATTATGTGTTTTGCACAACATTTGACAATTTTTCGTATCTGTCGCTCCGCCTTTGCTCCAAGCGGCAACGTGGTCTGCATCCATTTCTGTCAATTTCCAAATTCTACTCTTGTTCGAATCGTGTCCGATTGCACACAAAGGACAATTTGAAATACCTTTTTCCTCAGCCTCTTCCGTTTGAATGGCATATACAGATTTTTTGGTTGCTTCGTCAAACACTCGAACATCAAGCAAATTTGTATTAGTTGAACCGCCAAGAATATACTCAAATATTCCTTTACTTACCCAGTCAAGCGCCCGTTCAAAAAAATCCTGTCGGTTAGCGCTACCTGCAATATAAGCGCTCCATTTTTGAATGTTTGAATTTTGACTGTTGCTAAATTCTTCTTTTCCAAGCGTTACAAACGTACCGGAATATACTGCATTAAGCAATTCCTGATCATTTAGCGGAACGCCTGCAATATTGATTGTGCGAAACCACTCTTTTATTTCACTTTCCGTTCCCTCACATTCATAGATAAGAAGTTTCGTATTTAAAATTTTTTCTTGTTTGTCAGCCGCAATGCTATTAAAATGTTGGGATATTTTATTTTCATCTTCAAATAAAGAAAGTTGCGTGTTGGCAATCGGAGAGCCTGCATAGCAGGTGGCAATAAGTTTTTTGAGTTTCAATTGATTAAACCATAAAGCAAAATATTTAAAAAAGTTACTTTCGTATGGGTCGTCGCAAGGGCATAGAATTGTTTTTCCCTTGAATACATCTGGATCTAAATCAAAGTAGGCATTGATTTCTTTCTCAATATCAATCCATTGAGTGTAAAACTCATCGTTTTTTGCGTTTTTTGCGTTTGTCAGATTACTGTTTGCCATAATCTTATGTCATCAATTTAATGCAAAGATAATGATTTTTTTGTTTCATAATTTATAACAATAACGTTAAGTTGCTTATAAATAGTTTGACCGATATTGCTAATAAGATAATACCAAATAATTTGCGTAAGACGTAAATACCTCCTGCGCCGATTATTTTTTCTACCCGATAGACATTATTAAGGACAAAATACACTATAATCATGTTTAACGACAGCGCCGCAATAATTACAATTGAGCTAAATTCGGCTTTTAGGGCTATTAATGTCGTAAAAGCGCCGGGACCTGCTAACAGCGGGAAAATAATCGGAATAATGGTTGCCGATCCACTGGGATTATCCATTTTAAATAGCTCCCATCCGAAAGTCATCTCGCAGGCGATTACAAAAATAACCAATGATCCTGCTACTGCAAAAGAAGATACATCGACATTAAACAGGCGTAAAATTACTTCTCCCGCATAAAAGAAAGCAAGTAATATTACAAAAGAAAAGAAAGATGCTTTTATTGGGCTGAACGATCTGTTTTTATTTTTCAAATCGACAAAAATAGGTAAAGAACCCGTTACGTCAATTATCGCAAACAATACGATAAAAGCGCTTACTAAATCTTTGAAACTGAAAGATCCCATAGTTTTAAGTTTTTCTCAAACAGAGTGCATCGTTCAATGCTTTGACTGCTTCTCTGTAATGTTCTCTTTTAATAACAAATTGCATGTTTACTTGTTTTAAAGATTGTCCGAAACATTCAATGTTGATATCTTTATCGCTTAATGCTTTGGCGCTTCGATAGAGAAAACCGGGGTAGGCAATGTTTGTTCCCATAGCGCAAACAATGGCTACCGGTTTTATCGTCAATTGATATACTTTGCTTTGTAAATCGTTCAATAGTTTATGGGCTTCCGGTTTATCCCAGACAACCATGGTAATACTATTCGCATTGGTTGATTTCAGTATGTAGCTGATATGATAGGCTTTCATGATTTCCATGATTTTTAAATCATAACCGACTTCGCCCACCATCAGAGGGTCATGTACTTCAAACGCAATGACTCTATCGGTTCCTGAAACGATTTCAATTTTAGGTTCAGGCGAAACATAATCATTGGAGATAAGGGTGCCCGGATGATTCGGCTCAAACGTATTTTTGATACGGATTTTAACTCCAGCCAGTTCCAGCGGTTTGGCGGCTTTCGGATGAATAGCCTCCATTCCGACGTCCGCTAATTGATCGGCGATAATGAAGTTGGTCTTACCTACCGGAATTGATTTTTCTATACCCACAATGTTCGGATCGGCGCTTGACAGATGAAATTCTTTGTGAATAACGGCTTCATCGGCATGAACGTCGACTGCGATTTTACTGAAAGTGACTTCGGAATAACCACGGTCGAAAGCGCGCATAATTCCTTCCGTTCCTTTCGTATAACCGGTGGCAATACACAAAGTTTTAGAAAAATCGATTCCCTGAAAAGCTTTATGGATGCGTTCATCGATGGTCAGGGTTTCGTTATCGTTGAATCCGCAAAGATCGATAAAAGTTGCATTAATTCGGTTGTTATTCAAAATGTTAACCGTATTCCAAGCCGAATGAGCTTCACCGAGTGACGCCAGAATTTCGCGGGCAGCCAAATAAAGGTTGCTTTTTTCTACATAACCCGAAGCAAGTACTTTATACATGGAGGAAAGATAGGTTTTCGCCTGTTCGATCCTGAATTTGATGAATCGATCGGCTTCAAATAGATTTAATCCGATTGATTCAAACGATTGATTGATTTCCAATAGTTTATTATACAAATCATCCAAAGCGGTTTCATATTCTTCGTTGTGAAGAAATTTAGCGTAAATACCCGCCTCTCCGGTTTTTTTATGTTCAAGTAACCAGTTAGTCACATTATTGTAAGCCGACACCACAAAGATGCGGTTGTACATTGTTTCTTCCGAACGATTATTTTTAATTATATTGTTCAAACAATCGCCGAATTGAGACATGGAGGTTCCCCCGATTTTTTCTACTGTAAGCATGTATATTATGGAGTCGAAAATTGTAAAAGCGTTGTTTTTAAGCATTCAACGAAAGCGTCTATATCGGATTGCGTTGTGTCCCACGAACAAACCAAACGAATCTCATTGGCGTCTTCATCCCACATATAGAAAAAGTAACTTTCCAATAATTTCCGGATCACTTCTTCGGGTAAGATTAAGAAAAGTGAATTTACTTCCACTTTTTGAGTAAAACGAACTCCCGGAAGATTTCGGATTCGGTTAGCCAGGTATTCAGCCATCGCATTGGCGTGCGTTGCATTTTCCAGCCATAAATTATTTTGGAAATAAGCGAGGTATTGAGCCGACAGGTAGCGCATTTTGGAATAGAGTTGCGCCGATTGTTTCCGTAAATACATTAGACTTTCGTTCCATTCGGGACGAAAAGCGATCACCGATTCTCCCATCATCATTCCGTTTTTTGTTCCTCCAAGACTTAAGACGTCTACTCCGCAATCGCGGGACAATTCACGTAATCCGATATTCAGATGGGCGCATGCGCTTGCTAAACGGGAGCCGTCCATGTGGACATACATATTATCAGCGTGGGCAAAATCACAAATTGCTTTTACTTCTTCGGCTGTATAAACCGTTCCCATTTCCGTCGATTGAGAAATATGAATTACTTGGGGTTGTGAATGGTGTTGAACGCCTAATCCATGTAATTCTCCGATAATCAGTTCAGGCGTTAATTTTCCGTCCGGAGTGGGAACGGGTTTCAATACGGCTGCAGTTGCTTTTGCCGGAGCGCCGCATTCATCGGTATAGATATGAGCAGTTGCGGCGCAAATAATACTTTGGTAGGAACGGGTCAAGGCTTGAAGCGCAATTGAATTTGATCCGGTTCCATTGAAAACATAATAAGGCTGAACATCCTCGCCGAAAAGTCGACGGAAGACAGAATCGGCTCTTCTTGTCCATTCATCCTCGCCGTATCCGACGGCATGCCCTTGGTTTGCATCAAGAATTGCTTGCATGATTTGTGGATGCACCCCTGAATTATTATCGCTGGCAAAACTTTTCATACCTGACTTAATATCCTTTGTTTAATAAATTCTAAGCATTCTTTTGAGTTTTTCCGTAGCGAAGCCATTCAATTCTAATTTCCTGTCCACAGGAAATATAATGTAATTCGTCACGAAATAGTATTCACCGACCGGATTATCTACGTTTTCCTTGATAAAAGCGACAATGCGATCTGTATTTTCTTTTAATAATTGCGCCCTTTTCTCATTGAATTCATCACCTTTCTGCTGAAATTCTTCCAACATTTTAGGGGTAAGCTTAGCGGGTCTTGGTTGAGAATAGAATGCAATTCTTTCATTATCTAAGTGTTGGAATAATAAAGAAACCGAGTCATTTCCCAGATAGTAGGCTTGTAAGCGGTCGTTAAGCGGCGTTCCCTCGAAATGTGATTTGTCGCCTTCTATATTCAGTTTGATTTTCCCTTCTTCTGCCGCCAACATGACGTCTTTGACATTAGACCCCGGTATGGAAATATTTAACAAACCTGGACCTTTATATGGAATTTCCAATAGGAATTGATCTTTTTTGATTTTAACCGTATCTGCATAAACGATAGAACCGTCGATTAGTTGGTGAACGATAAATTTCTTGTTTAAAAGTGAATTGTTGTTATGGATGTTCACGTCCAAATTGAATTTGGGTTTAGAGGAACAAGACGCCAAAAGAGCTGCAATGGAAGCAAGTAATAAAATTTTTTTCATGAACGTTTGCTTTTTAATTATGTAAAAACGGTGCAAATGTACGAAAAATTTTCAAGAATCTATAACAACATTCATCCCATTTGCCGGAGATCGTTTCCCAATTTCTATTTTTCAGTTCCTAATTCATTCGCTCGCTAACTTATTCTTAAAATATTCCAACCGTTGCGACGATTTTTCTTTTTCTTTCTTCAGCTTATCAATATCCGATAAAACTATGGCAAAGTCGAGTATCTTAGTTAAAGCATTTTTATCGGCAAGGGAAATAGTGAATGAATAGTTTGCTTTTCCAATATATTCCGCTTTAAGCGCAGCGTCTTTATTGTTATAAATGAATTGAATCACTCCGTTGTCTTTTCCTTTCATATAGGTGACGACTTCGGTTGTCATTCCGCCATCGACAAACGAATAGTTCATTCCGCCATCATAAGGAATAATCTCAGTTTCGGCAAATTCTCCATTCGCATTGGAAACTTTTAACTGGGAGTGATGAATGGGACGGCTTCCATAATAGACGCTGGAAAACAGAATTTCTCCCGCTTCGTTCACATTCGTTCGAATATACGACGTTTGAACTTTTGCTTCCACCCGCTGACTTTTGTCCACATACTTTCCTAAATCGTCGTAGGCAGTATCTTTCTCAAACAGAAATCCGGTTTTCAAGATTTCGGCTTGCGCTAAACGCACAGTCAACATGCTATCGCAAAAATTCAGATTCCGTTCCTGTTCCCTGATTTCGACTTGCCGCTTCAACTGTAGACCCTGTTTCTGAATTTCAAATTCTTTTGGAAAAAGTATTTTAATACTGTCTATATGATTCTTAGACGAAGTATATTCGCCTTGCTCATACAGTTTTTGTGCATCCGCCAAATAAGCGGTTGCTTGCTTTTTATTTGAATTGCAAGCAATTAAGATAAATAGCAAACAGATAAGATATTCTTTTTTATTCATAGAGATAATTATTTGATGATGCAAATTTATAATTAAATTCAAACTATTTTATTAATTTTGACGGACTTTTTACGTTTATCACTTAATAGTATAGCTTATGAATAAAATTAATAACAGAGAACTGAGTTGGTTGCTCTTTAACGAACGGGTTTTGCAGGAAGCTCAAGACGAAACGGTTCCACTGATACAGCGTTTGCGTTTCTTAGGTATTTTTTCAAATAATCAAGATGAATTTATTAAAGTAAGTCTGGCGCATCTTATTGGTTTGTCGAAAATTAATAAAGATATTGAAACTTTAACCGGAGGCTATACGCCCCAAGAATTGTTGCCCAAAATATATGATAAAATAGATAAAGACAACGCCGTATTTTGGAAAACCTACTCGCATATCCTGTCCGAAATGGAAAAACAGGGAATTAATATCGTCAATGAAAAACAATTGTCGCCCGAACAGAAGAAATATTGCTTTAACTATTTTACATCGGTCGTCAGTGTTAATTTAGCTATTTTGGCGCTTCGTTCAAGCGTCAAAATTCCATTTTTGCCTGACGAATATGTATATATGGGGGTGAAAATGGAAGATAGCACGCAAAAGAGCGTCCATTATGCGATCATACAAGTACCGGTAAACGACGCTTCTCCTCGATTTGTAGTACTGCCTTCCGAAAAAGGGAAAACCGAAATTATATTTGTGGAAGATATTATTCGCTTGCATCTGAACGAACTGTTTTTCATGTTCAAGTATGATAAAATTTCTGCACACAATTTTAAGATTACGCGCAATGCCGATTTTGATATTGACGATGACGTATCGAAAAGCTTTGTAGAAAAAGTTAAACAGACGTTGAATAAGCGGGAACATGGACGTCCCGTCAGCTTGTATTATAATAAAAAGATGCCTGAAGATTTGTTGGATATTCTGGTAAAAAAACTGGAATTTGCATCCATGAGGCAAGTGGAAGCTGCTGGCAAATACTTTAAAATGAAAGATTTAATGCGTTTTCCAAAAATAAATCCGAATCTGGAAGTCGAAAAAATGGAGCCGGTTCCGCATCCTCATGTCGTTCCCGGAAATGGTATTTTTGAGGATATTCGCGAAAAAGACGTATTACTTTATTATCCTTATCACGATTTTAGAAACGTCATTGATTTTTTATTGGAAGCGGCAGTCGATCCTAAGGTAAAAAGTATTTCCATTACTTTATACCGGACGGCAAATCACTCGAAAATTATTAATGCGCTGAAAAATGCCGCCCGCAACGGTAAAAAAGTAAAAGCCTTTATCGAATTGAAAGCCCGTTTTGATGAAGGAAATAATATGGATGTAACCACGGAACTGCAAGAAGCGGGAGTTCATGTTCAACATTCGTTGGGCAAACTTAAAGTTCACAGTAAACTTATTCTGGTAGAAAGGAATGAAGAAGATACGCTCCAAGGCTATACTTATATCGGTACGGGAAATTTTAATGAGAGCACTGCGACGATTTACACGGATTTCGGTTTATTATCGCACAATCAATCATTAGTGGGGGATGCCCGCAAAGTATTTGATTTTCTTTATGGTAAATCTCTTCAGCCTAAATTTAAGCAATTATTGGTTGCGCCGTTCAATTTGCGCAAAACGATTAGAAAGATGCTGAAAATAGAAATTGATTCTGCAAAGGAAGGAAAAGAGGCTTATTTCTATGGTAAATTTAACGGACTTACCGATGAAAAAATGATTAACCGTTTTTATGAGGCAAGCGCTGCCGGAGTAAAAATCAGGTTAATTGTCAGGGGAGAATGTTGCCTTCGCCCACAAGTAAAAGGATTAAGCGAAAATATTGAAGTACGTAGCATTGTGGATAAATACCTGGAACATGCCCGTATTATTATCGGTTGCAACGCCGGAGAACCGCTTACTTATATATTAAGCGCCGATATAATGAACCGCAATTTGGATAAGCGGTTAGAAATAGCCGTTCCGCTTTTGGAAAAATATACGGCGAAAGTTGTTAGGGATATTTTTGATATTCAATGGAATGATAATGTGAAATCGCGCGATTTAAGTAGCAACGATAAAAATGAATACATACGGAACGAGTTGAAGCCGGTTCGCAGTCAGGATGCAATTTATAATTATCTCCTGACTTCTTCGTGACTTTAATTTGTTGCATATTATTTCTTCACCCACTTCAACGACTGTCCATTATCCACTTTCAATAAATAGATGCCTGCTGGCAAATTACCGACCGGAACGCTTTCAATTTCACCGCTTGCTTTGCGGGTCAAGACCAATTGTCCGTTGATATTGTAAAAACGAAGCGTTTCGTTGCCCTGCAAGCCGAAAACGGTGAGGAAATCGGTGGCGGGAGAGGGAGAAACCGTGATGCCCGCTTGCTGCTGCAATTCATGAATGCCTGTGCTTACGTATGAAGGATCGTATTCGTAAGCCCCCAGACTGATTTTTCCGTCATGAGTTCTTGGATTTCCGGCGAGGTCGGTTCCGTTAATGACCCAATCGGGTAAATTGTCGAGACTGCCGGCATCAATATATGTAGATCCGGATTTTAAGTGGAAATCATTTGCATTTGAATTTACAAATTGCGTCATATCCGCATCG
>Ga0123354_10015763_pt1 | contig 11822 bp, 11 predicted proteins | sample TergutLab28metaG_2_FD_97872 | JGI IMG/M metagenome (GOLD analysis project Ga0123354, IMG submission 97872) | Labiotermes labralis P4 segment gut microbial communities from Petit-Saut dam, French Guiana - Lab288 P4 | ecosystem: Host-associated > Arthropoda: Insects > Digestive system > Gut ... | reverse complement strand
TCGGAGCATGAAGCTGGAAAAACTTCTAGTGTGGTGCTAAAAATGAGTGAAATCTCCCTAAATATATTGAGAGCGAAATATTTAAACGGCTGAGGCTGTGGCTGTCCTAGAGGGTAGGACGCTGGAGCCATGAGGGAGCGCGGAGGTATTTAAATGCCGTCCTAAACGGTAGGACGCACGAGCTCTAAAGGTTAAAGACATTCTCAACGTATTTCTTCTTGGTGCCACAAATCATGTACTTAGTTTTAGCTTGGTTAATTTCCAATCCCATCCTTCTTGCCGCTCTATCCAATGCTATTGTAGCCTCTTGAAGAGATTTGAGGGAATTACTAATAATATCAGTATCATCTGCATATACTAATATCTGCACTGATTTGTAAAATATATTACCACGCTAGTTTATGTTTGTGTCATGTATTATCTTTTCCAGTGCTATATTAAATAAGATGCAAGCTAATGCATCTCCCTGCCTCAAACTTTCGGATAGTTCATTTTGCACCTTGACTTTGGCAGTAGTACCCTCCATTGTGGCTTGCGTTAATCTCACTAACTTCGGTGGTATGCTGAATTCTAGCATTGCCTTATAGAGCTGATTCCTGTTGACCTTATCATTCGCTGTTTTAAAATCTATAAACAGCTGATGGGTTTCTATTTGGAATTCCAATGTTTTTTCCAAAATCTGCCTTAGTGTTGTATTTGGTCAATTGTAGACACTCCTCTAAATCCACATTGATGTTGTCCTATTATTTGATTTGCATGTGGCTTTAGTCTTCCATATAACATGATTGACAATACCTTGTATGAAACATTAACCAATGAAATCCCTCTAAAGTTCTCACAATTTTGAACATCACCCTTCTTGTGTATAGGACAGATTAAGGCTTCGACCCAGCTCGATGGGATCCTTTCTTCATTCCAAATTTGAACTATTAACTCATAAATTCTGTTTTCCATATTTTTATACCCTTCCTTCAATATTTCACTGGAAGTATGTTGATCACAGCTTAAAAATGTCGCTACAAGGTGGGAAGACGGGTGTAAAATGGAGTGGTGAGTGTGAAATAGTTCATAATGTGTGCAAATTCATGAAAACTGAATCTGAGGTGGGTATCACAATTCCTCTTTCAAAAGTGCAGAAGAGAGTCGCTGAAGCAACACGTGTTAGTAGAACTTTATGTAGGGTATTGAAAGAAGGTGAAAATGTGGAAACTGGTGTCACAATGGCATTTTAAACTCTGTGCAAACTAAGACCAAAAGTTTGCACCGACAGTATCGTAGATAATTTTGATGAGGCTGTTTTGAGAAGAATAGTTCATAATTTTTACCTCGCTGAGAAACAACGACCAACTATGAAGGCAATCCACAGCAAAATGTGCGAATCCATTGGTTATGAAAGAGGTGTATCCTCACTGAGTTTGGTGCTGAGAAAAATGGGATTTAGGTAAGTTTAATTCTCTGAATAGGTGTACATTATGAAATACTGGCACTCTGCCAAGATTCCCTGTATATTCTGAACTGTAGTTACATGTTGCCTCTAAATATTCACGCTTTAGTTTTGGAACATTTTATATTGTAGGTGGAAAAAGACTTCTGATAACCAAAAGTTTATCGTGGGAAGATACAATATCCAGTCACGCAGATTCAAGTACCTGCATGCTGTCAGAGCATGTAGGGAAGAAGGGAGACCAGTTGTGTACACAGACGAAACTTATATACACAGTTCACATACATCCTATGCGTGGGATGACAGGTCGGGAGCAGGATTGAAAGCTCCTATTTCTAAAGGATGACGTCTCATTATTGTCCATGCTGGTAATAGCACATTAAATTCATTGTACTAAACATACACGTCTCACTGTTCAAATAACGGTTCCTTGATTTTAAATAAATCATTTCTTTTTCAGGTGGAAAGCAAGTTTCATACCCAGTGCTCTTTTAATATTCCAATCTGGTTCAAAAAGTAGAGATTACCATGACGACGTGAACCACGCGACTTATAAGAAATGGTTGCAGGAGAAGCTCATTCCAAATTTGGAGTCCAAATCGGTTATTGTGGTCGACAATGCACAGCTCAACCGGCACCCAACCAGTCATGCCAGAAAAGGTGAAATGCTGTTCTTGTTGAATAAGCATGGTATACAGTACAGCTCCAACATGACAAAAGCAGAGCTGTATGATCACATAAAAATGCATAAACTGCAATATGAGACTTGCAATTGATTGTTTGCTCGCTGAGCATGGACACACAGTGATCAGACTACCTCCCTACCATCCTGATTTAAACTCCATAAAAAAAATGTGGGGTATCGTGAAGACCGGAATAGCTGCAAAAATTGTTACTTTTAAGCTGCGAGATGTTCAGCAATTTCAGAGCAGAATTTTGCCGCTGTGACAATGGAAGAGTGGGCTACTGTTTGCAGACATGTTATAGCTGTGGAAGAAGAGTACATGAGTAGAGAGCATGTGATGGACAGCGTCATGGAAAGAAACATAATCAGTGCCAGTTTTGATGATGATAATGATGACATGTCAGAATCTACAGTTAGTTGTGACAATAGCAATGATATACAAGGAGTTGGTCAAATCGTCAGTGACAGTGAGTGAAGTGAAATGAGTTACAGTGAAGTTCTTGTGGATAAAAGTGCCATTGACCTTATACTGAGGGTATTTGATTACATTGTGACTATTTCATTTGGGTATATCTTGTACTGTGCTTATTTTCACTTGTACTGTGGTTGTTTTAAATTGTTTTGTAATGTGTGTGTTTTGGTAATATGTATACTAGCACTCTTCGGCTACCCTGACTGAAGTTTTTCCATGCTCTTTCCTCAGTTGTAAGGCAAATGCCAGGGTAAAACTTGCAAAGACGGGGCACAACCTGCACTCCTCCCAGTTAGTTGTTATTTGTATTGTTCTGTCGTTATTTGTGTTTTCTGTGTTATTTGTGTCCTATGTATTTGTGTGTAAATGTGTACTGTACTACTGCCACTGGGTGGCTACCCAATTGCAGTTGACAAATATATAATACTGGAAACAACTGTACTCACTGTGTCAACAGTAAGTTAAGTGTTATATGGAAGCAGTGATGTTGAAACTGTCTAATTTTACTGCTTAATTCACAACTTACCATGCTGCTAGGCAGCTTGTATGTTGTTATTGTTGTTAGTCATGCTGGATAGACCATGTTCTGATGTAGAGTGCAAGACTACTGGCTACCCACTCCATTCGCCTGTTTCCCCTTCACTTCCCCTCCCATGCATCACCGTGTCCCATCACGTTTCAACTGAGCTCTACTAATGCTTATCAACATCCATACACTTTTGCATGTCCATCAGCACTGACTGAGGTAGGATGAATGACTGCCTGACCCTGCACACTACTCTTAGACTCCTCCTTGTCACAGAAACATTGCTTTTGTGTGTGTGTGTGTATATATATATATATATGCACATCAAATATTTGCATCATAGTTCACACCAGTATGTGAAACACTGCCCCTGAATGCTGAAAAATCACTTTCATACTGGCATATTTGATCAAATAAAAAATATTTACAGGTGTCACCTCATTGTTACTTCTGTCTCAGTGTTTCATTCTGTGTGCACTGCTAGCTGGTTTCTTTTGCTTTTTTCCAGTCATATTTATTTGTTCATGATCTCTTCCCTTGTTGTGCTTTTCTCCGTCACCTGTGCCTTCTATCCTATTTGTGTGTCAAATCTTGCATTGTATTTTTTGTAAGATTTTCAGACAAATTGTGGGGGATCTGCGTTGTTTTAGATGAGCTTTAATATTGTCTTGCTTAATTTTATTTGCAGGTTAGAAAGAGTTTCTTCCCTCCACGGCCACGCAAGAAGAAGAGGAAAAGAAGATCTTCATGTTCGCTTAAGAAAGAAAGTTCTGTGACGAAGTCATTATCCACTGCACATGTGCACACTTTATCAGACATCCATGTGGATAGTGGTGTGGGATCTAGTCAGGGGTCTTCATTGCTGACAGACTCAAAGTGTGAAACTGATTCACAAGAAACATGTAATGTGTCTGGCGTTGTTGACCCTGACGTGTGTGTAACATGCCTGGTAAACCCAAGAAATGGTATATTTGTCCACCGCAAAGTTGGTCATATATGTTGCTGTTATAAGTGCTCGTTAAAAGTTTGGAAAGAAACTGGAAGATGTCCTGCATGCAACTGTAAGGTTAACACTGTCCTTAAGACTGTAGTGGTATGAAAATGGACTGAATTACAGTTAACATTTCATAATGATTCTGGCTGCATAGTAACTTGGACTTGTATTGTTTGACAAATTTTATTTGATAATTTGGTAAAGTTTTTTTTTAATAACTAAATTGTTTTATAAATTTCAGTTGTAGGATACTGTTGTGTATGTATGGAAGGTAGGCCTTAGTCATGGCTTAACTGCAACTGTCATACTATAACTTGTAATAAGAAACAGGCAACTGGAAGCATATTTTCTGTATCCAGATGGTAGAACATTTTTGTTTTAGTTGGTGGGCAGGCTGTTAATACCTTACATTGGGGGGGAAATTGATTAAGGACTATGTCAGGAATGTGGTTTACTCCCTTATTTTAAATTATTTTGGATATTTTAAGCATATGGAAGAAGACTAACCTGAGAGGAATAAGATCACATAGCAACTTGCAAGTATCCAATACTGTATTTGCATATAACCAGTTGATTTTAGCATAAAATGATATTGATTTACAAAAGATAGCCAAGAGTATGTGATATATTGATACAGCATGAAATTGAAATTCCAGAAGAAAAAAATTAAATAATGGCTGTGATTGTCAAAATAATATTGTTAAATGAAAGAATTTGTATCTGGGTGCTGGATTCCTTGTATGTGAGAAAAATAGGGATTTGGAAGAAAATTTATTGGAATGTAATAAATAATGTAATAAGAAGGTGTGTTGGCAAACAAATGAAGAGTGAAATTTAAGTCATGGAAGTGGGTGTTGGGTTTTAAGGCAGTGAGAGAGTAATAATAGCAGCAAAAATATGCTTTTATAGAAAATTAGTGAACATCTGCAGAAGGGATCACATTAGCAGCGAGGAAATAAGTAAAATGCTACTGACAGCGTGTGTTGTGGGTGACGTACAGAGTTACCAGATAGAGTGGGGAGTTCATGTGGACTGAATGAAGGGCCACAGGTTGTTGAAGAAAATATTGGAATACCTGGAAAGAGATGGTGAGAACAGTTTTGAGTTGCATCAGATTGGACTGATCACCTGATACTCTAGTGAAGAAGAGGAGGAGGTCACATTACACATAAAGTGTTTGTTGGCAGAGATCACGTAGATCATTATTAACCCAATGGAGCTGTATTTAACTACCCAATGTAATCTGTAGAACACCAGAATTTATTACATGATTTAAATTTTTCAAGCATAGCAATTTGCTAATTAATGGCTGGATGGTCTGGGGATCGAATCACAGTAGTTGCTAGATTTTCCACACCCATCCAAACAGGCACTGGGGCCTATCCAGCCCTGTACAATGGACACCACGTCTCTTTTTTCCAGAGGTAAAGCGGCTGGCACGTGCATTGACCACCCACATCCGTCGAACACTGAAGTTAAAGAAAGACTGGAACTATATATCTATTCGCCATTTGTCCCTTCATGACCTGTTGTAGAGCAACCTTTACCTCATACCTTTTACTGTTACAAAAAGAATGTATCTTATAGGTACCCTTAAAATTTAGCAGTGTAAATTGTATCTGTTTATGAGTTAAGTCAGGAGAAACTGTTCACATATTTTTATAATAAAATAAGATCTGTATAATTTGAAGCTTATGTGGTGACTGAATGCAGTAGAATTGTGTTGGGCTACCTGCCATGTGAGGTGGTAAAATGGGGAAGAAAGATATTTTGAGAACTGTCTGCATCCTCATCACCAGGGAACTTCTCCCTGATGGTTCATGAAACATTGGTTTGTTCACTGTTTATCCAGATGACACAGCCAGTAGCATAAGAGAGGTTTATTAGAATATGGTGTATGAATTGTCTAGATTGTAGTTGATAGATGTATATTACTCACATCATTTTTACTGCTACTTAAGATTCTTGGCATCTTGGATCACTGTTATGTAACGACAATGGTACGTTACCATTTACAATTGAGGTCACTTATTTACTAGGAGGGGGTCCACAGATTGATACCCATCTGCCAGTGGTCCTAGCTCATGGTTTATTCTCCAGCTTGTTTTTGTATTTGCTGTTCTTGTCCTTTTTGTTTCTGTTCTTCATGTAATTTATTGAATTTGTAACCCTTGCCTTTGGAGTGTTCTGTATCTTCATTGTCACATGCATTATATTGTCCATTTTTCTGTCAGGATCCTGTATTTCCTTTACACACACATTATCCATTTTCTTCCTGTGAGACACCATGGTTGCAACTGAACCATGTGTTATACTACACTTCCTTGTGTGTGTGCATGTGCGTGCTTGTGTAAGAGAGGGATAATAATAATAAACTTCCAATGGATTTATACCTGGTGACAGTGTGCTACATTGCAAGACAGGACAATACAATATAATAACACACATCACACACAATAACATACAACACTCAAGGCAACTCGCTATATGCAAAATTACAAAAAAAATCTAGAACATGTTATACACGTTTAAGGCTCAAAAACGAGTAGAACCTAAAGTAGATGAATCAGTATTAAAAGCCACTAGGTGTACTAAAGAGTGAGTAAACCATACTATACAGTACTCAAGTTGACACTTTTCACTGAGTTCTGCACCTCACTACTATTATATACACTTCACATCCCACCCTGCTGTAATTCCCTTTCCTTCACCCCACTTCACTTCACTTAACTTTCCTAACCTTCTCCCTTTATATTCTTGATTTCCCACACTTCACTTATCACATTCCAGCCCCTTTTCCTGGTTATACTTGATTTCCTCCTCACTTCACTTCACTTTCCTAACCCTCTTCTTAAAGTTGCTCGGTTTGGAGGGGAAAGTCCCTAAAGCATTCATACGTAGTTTGTTCCAGAGCTGGATGGTCATATTTACAAAGGAATATTTTCCAATTTCTGTCCTCTGCCTACTGCTTCTAATTTTCCAGTCATGATCGACCCTGCTCAGATAGTATGGCCTTGGTAATCTGTCGCCTATAGCTTTCCAAGCCAGTTCTCCAGAGTACACTTCAGAGAGAGCACATATGTGCTATCTTTCTACACTGCACCAACGTTTCCCAGTTTGATTAATTTGTTACATTTACAAATTTTGCCACTTTCTTATGCACCCGGTCTAACACATTTATCTGTCCCTTGCTGAACGGATCCCTGCAAGCAGCCATATACTCGAGAATCAGACCCACTAAGGACATGTAGGCTAAACTTTTCATATTACTCTTGCCTTTTTTAAGAATACGCATTGTGAAATACAATGCCTTGCAGGCTTTTTTCGCTGTGTAATTAACATGATCAGTCCAGCTTAAATCACTGCATAGGATTATTCCCAAGTATTTACAACTGCTCACTTTTGTAATTCCTTGGTCCAGTAGAGAATAATTTAGTAGATCCTTCATCCAGGCTCTCGTGAAGCTAACTGCTTTTCTTTTACCTGGATTTATTTTCATCCCATTTTCCACTGCCTGCGCCTCCAGTCTGGCCAGATCTATCTGCAACTTCTCCCATCATTAATGTTCACAATTTTCCTATAATACACAGTCGTCCACGAACAGTCTAATAGTTGACTCACTGTTCTTCCATATATTGTGTACAACTGTCTAGAATAATCCCATGAAGATACTGTCTGCTTGTGTGGTTGGAACAAAACAAATGTATAAGTTAGGGTGCGGGTTCTGTTGCATATTTACTGCCATTCAGTACTTGAGCCAAGATGTTTTTATTGGAGTTTGAGGTTTATGTGATGCACTTCACTCCCCCATGACACAGGACTACTACAATTACCCTGGTCCTGCATTTGTGTTTAATATTAGATTTAATATTCTTCATAGGCTTCTTGCGGGACAAGTTTCAGCATATAAAAAAACCAGTTTTTAGTTAGTCTCTCAGAGATACTTCTCTTCATAAACAATGTGAGTGCACTGAATTGATTTTTGCACTCACACACTTAAGGATGACACTGTCATGACATAATCATAGCATGTATGTTGCAGAATTGTTAACACCAGTGAAAAGTTATATCTTAGACTGAAACTTGTTGTATTCTTGTAAAATTGAGTGTGCCAAAGGTAGCAACGCGTTTGCATTTCCGTAATGTTTTATTCATTCTGTGGTATGGCAGTGAAGTCCGTATAGTATAGGCTGGATGACAAGGAATATTGTTTTGATTGCCAGCAGGGGCAGGAAATCTCATCTCATAATTGTTCAACACCTCTGGAGACCAACCAGCCTCCTAGCCAATGGGCACCATGGAACTTTTCCATGGGAGTAAATCAGCCAGTGCACTCACTACTTGGATGAGGTTTAAGGTTAAGAATTAATAGAAAGTTTGCCCCTATTTCCCCATATATCTCCATTGTCTGGTGCTTAATTATACACAGAAGCAACTTGCTTTGCATTCTTGAATTGTGTTGATTTAAGCAACTAATCTCTGATGAGTTTCATATTTCCACATTTAGTAAACTTTGCTTGCTCATGGAGGGCAGGGGTTGGTATGATTGATTTTGTTCAGATTGGCACATGTCATGGAATAAAAGAGCCATAATCTTGGTACATGCCTTTCATAGCATTAAACTACATTTTCCAAGAGAAATAGGGCGTTTGCAGTAAAGGAATGTGACATTCGATTTTTCCAAACATTTTTGTTTTTATTATGTAACACTATGTATGTGAGGCCTATTCCTTTTTGTGCCTCTCAGAAGGCTTCAAATTAATTTTCCCTAATAAGTATATTGTTGGGATGAGCCGCTGAATTGTGTGGGCCCTCTGATCAACCCCTTGTGGCTAGCTGCTTGGGGGCTCAGGAAACTTCCACTGCCACCCATGTACTGAGTGTTATATCTCTGATGTTTACATCCTTAGGCAATTCTTGTAATAGTTTATTATGAGTACTGGAAAAACTGATGGCAGTTGTTTTATTTTCTTGGACTATAGTGCTGTGTTGTTGAAAAATGAATTTGCTACCAGTAGGAATGAGATGGGAAATATATATGAGAAATGGTTGCTATGCAAGTGGCAGATTTTCGATTAGTTCCCTGTTACTGTGACATTTTGACAGATACAGATATTGTGTATCAATAATGATGTGTAACAAATTTTGCCACCTGTTTAGATTTGAAGTTTTCATTCACTGGCTGTTAGTACCTGTTCATTTGTCATGCATTTAATTTGACCAGATTTAGAAGTGTTTGAATATTTATACAGGAATGTTTTGAATAGTGCGACCTGATTGTACTTGAACTGCTTTGTTGTAAACTGCTGCTGTTCTGTAAAGATATTGCATGAGAAAAGGAAATATATGTATTTGTTCATGTTCCTAATGCTGGACATCACTGAATCATGACCATATTTCATTTACAAGCTGCATAGGATGGAATGAATATGTTTGCCATTGGGTAACAAACTTTCATTTCTTTTCCAACGCAATAATGCTGGGCTGTTTCAAAATAATTTTTAGGTCCCAATTTCACTGTACTTAAAACTGCATGGTCTTCCCTGATATTAGGGAGGAGAACATGCATGTGTGACTTGAGTTACCATTTTGTTACTGATGATTTTACTCCTGTCCGTGCTGATGATACTGAAAGTGTCAGGAGAGAAGCAAGTACTTTGTGTGAGAAAAAAGGAGTTTTCATTTGTAGGGCATTCTTGCCATTCCTTAAAGTTTATGGTTTAATGAAATGAACACAAAGTAAACTCTGCAAGACATTTTTGCTATTGTAACATGTATAATTCACCTGTACTTTGTCTGTTGGAAGCAGTATTGCCAGTATCTTTGAGTGAAATGGTAACAGATATTAGAAGATTGGTCAGTTTTGCACATGAAAAGAACAAGAAGTGAACTGAGAACAGTACCAGAAGAAAAGCTGCCTGCATTAGCTTGGCAGACATGAATAAAATATGACAAAGTTTGTTACTTATATTTTGAGGATATAAAGCAGTTGCAACCAATGAAGGCAAATCATTTGTAATTAATTAGTAAATGGTGATTTATCTGTCTTTTCTGTTACAATAAAGATAATTAAATCCCCAGTCCCACAGATACCTCTGTCACGTCCCCTGCCACTTGGTCCCCAGCTGAGATAGTTAAGCCATGCTTACGTAGTGAGTGCTGGAATGAGTGACTGCTCAGGAACGCCATGTTCAGATGGTTGTTTCGAACAGTGGCCCTGAAAAGGAACATTTTTATAAATGCTGTTGGACTAGGCCCTAGTTCGTCTCCTCCATTTGTAGGTCTCAGAGACTAGTTTCCTGTATCACCTGATTGCTTAAGTGACCCTGATGGTTAAGACAGCATATACCTCCATATCTAATCAAATGCCTAAGAACTGAATAAGGATGAACACTGAATTACCATAAAAGAAATCACAAAGTGACAGATTTAACTTATAAGGACTGGCATTGATTATTAGTTCGTCATTTTGTCAGTGATTGAATGCAAGTTCAGTGTTTCTGTTTATACTCCTTCCCTCTTAAATACTGTGCTGAAATATCAGATGACCCTGTTCACAGTCGTCAGTTTTAGGGACAGTGCCTATACATTATGTGATTAACTCTGTGTGCGATAATTAGGTGACCATTTTTCAACTGCTGGTTGCAAAAAAATTATCATGTACGTGGTTTGTTTCAAAAGTAAGTGTACTGATTTTTTATTTAAATGTCTATTGGACTCACCTGAAATTACAAGTTATCTCCTTCGAAGTATGGCCCTTGCGAAGTTAATGGTTCCAACGCTTTTTCCACTGGTCATAGCAGTACCGGAAGTCATTTTCTGTCTGTAGCTCATCGGTTATGTTTTCCATCGTCCCGAAATGATGACCCTTCAAATTCAATTTCAACTTAGAGAAGAGGCAGAAATCGCACGGAGCTCGATCTGGGCTGTAGGGAGGATGTGGAAGAACGGGAATGTTTTTTGTCGCCAGAAATTCTCGAATTGAAAGCGCAGTGTGAACTGGCTCGTTATCGTGGTGCAGCACCCAGTCGTCTGCAATGTCCGTTCGGACTCGCTGGACCCGTTTTCGAAGTCGGTCCAAGACATCCTTGCGGTACCCTTTGAAAGCGTTGTGCCACTTAAAAACCATAGTTCTCGATAGAGTGGCATCTCCATAAGTTTTGGTTAAAGAAACAAACGTCTATGTTGGAGATTTGTTGAGTTTCACACAAAATTTGATAGCGTACCGTTGTTCGATATTTTCTAGCATCGCAAACGTAAGGTTATAAAACGACCATATACAAACAGCAGTAGCGCACGACTGACTGAACAAATCCAGTTGAAACAAGTATGGACATAAGGCCAAGATCAATACCAACACGCCGATATACATCAATGATGTGCTACGTTACCAAATCTTACGTAGGAAAATCAGTATTTGTATTTATTAAGCATTCATCAGATCCATACAAGACGTGGATATAGAACTTGTCAGGGTAAATATAAATTACAGTTACAATTTAGGATATATGGCTATACGATAAGTACAACTACAACAAGAAATATGAGTATAAAGTAAGAAATACAGTTATAAGTAATACAAGAGATTACAAAAGGAATTAACAAATACAAGTAAGGAATTCCATTACAATTATAGTAGTTAACGTGTAAGTATTCCATTAATCTTTACAGATGTGGAACTAGTCATTGTAAGCATAATAG
>Ga0123354_10015762_pt1 | contig 11823 bp, 3 predicted proteins | sample TergutLab28metaG_2_FD_97872 | JGI IMG/M metagenome (GOLD analysis project Ga0123354, IMG submission 97872) | Labiotermes labralis P4 segment gut microbial communities from Petit-Saut dam, French Guiana - Lab288 P4 | ecosystem: Host-associated > Arthropoda: Insects > Digestive system > Gut ... | reverse complement strand
CCAGTGGTCTCTTTCCCTCCGGTTTCCCCACCAAGACCCTATACACCCCCATCTCCTCACCCATACGTGCCACATGCCCAGCCCATCTCATTCTTCTCGATTTTATCACCCGCACAATATTGAGTGAGGAGTACAAATCATTTAGCTCCTCGTTATGCAGTCTCCTCCATTCCCCGTTACCTCGTCCCTCCTAGGTCCAAATATTCTCAACACCATGTTCTCGAACACCCTCAACTTCCTATTTTTTTCTTTAATTCTTCATCTTCAAACTCTCCATCATAATCGTGATTATTATTATTATTATCATCATCGTCGTCGTCGTCCTCTCTGCTTATTTTTCTTATTCGTCTTACGACTCTTCGACCAGCTCCTGTTTGCCTTCCAGTTACTACTGCGTCCTGACGCTACGCACCGCCAATGTTTGGTACAGAGCAAATTGGTGGCATTTAGTCTTAATAAGTAACTCCAAGTAGCATAATTCGTCCCGAGAAGCTAACAGGTTCTCAACTGTTCAAGAAATTCCCCGCGTTTTATAGAACCCGAAGGTTTATTGACACATTCACAAGCACCCGCCACCTGTCCCTACCCTGAGCCAGATCAATCCAGTCCATGTCTCCCCAGCCGACTCCTTGAAGACCCATTTTACAATTATCGGCCCGTACAGGCCAGGCTCTTCCAATTGCTCTCTTCACCTCGGGTCTCCCCATCAAAATCCTGTATACACCTCTCTTCTCCCCATATGTGCTACGTGTTCCGCCCATCTCATTCTTCTTGATCACGCGAATAGTATTTGGTGAGGAGTACAGATCATTAAGCTCCTCATTATGTAGTCTTCTCTTTTCCCCTGTTATATTGTTTCTCTTAGGCCCCACCATCCTCCTCACCATCATATTCTCAAACACCCTTAGCCTACGTTCCTTCCAATCAGGTTCCACACCCATGCAAAACAAGAGGCGAAATTATAGTTCTGTATGTCTTAGTCTTTATATTTTAGGGTAGGAAACTGGAAGACCAAAGATTCTGCACCGAACGATAGTAAGCATTCCCTGATTTTAGCCTGCTCTTTATTTCTCCCTGAATAGAATGTTGATATTTTAAGGTCCTTCCCAAATATTTGAACTATCCTACACTTTCGAAAATTTTTCATCGTCTTTATATTAATATTTCGTACTGCATTCTGATCTCGAGACGTGACCATGTGAGGAATTTTCTCAGCGTTACTTCTAGACCAACCTCCTTACTAGCGACTAATACAAATTCTGCGTATTTTTTTTATATTATGTATACTTCTGCCCAATATATTAACGTCATCAACTTAAACCAGAAGCTGATATTTACCATTTAATTTCAAGCCCTCCTGGTTTGCCTGAAATATCTTAATGGTATATTCTAAAACACAGTTAAAAAGTAATGGGGATGAAGCTAATTCTAAGGATTTGGATAAATACTTATGTAACTAGGTAAACGTAAGTACGCGAACTAGCTGAATGACTACGTAAATAATTATTCGGTAACAGAAACAGAACGTTCAGTACCGCTTGTACCAAAAGGCGCCATTGGACTCGATCCTGAACCAGTTCCATCCAACTCTCTGGCAGCGGAACGGGAAGTGCAATAACCCACCCACCAAGACACGATTCTGAATGTTTGTTTACACTGACACAATCATTTTCCTGTTCCGTGCCGAGGGGTTGCTCAAGAATTAGTTTTCAGTATGACATCCTTTTGTGGCACGAATATACAAAAGTAAAGAGAGTAGCATCAATCACAACAACCTTAGTTTATTTCAGGAAACATGTTGAGCTGATTGAAATTATTAATAAAATTATTATTGGCGCATCTATTTGGCTGTTCATGTTAATATACACGAATAATTCTGTAACTGAGTAATCTCCTTACCTCTGTGCAAGAATTTATACATGCATTTGCACGTTATGTCCTCTCAAATAATAAGAGTAGGTCGTGTCTTGATCTGTATGTAAAATCCTTGTTACCTTATCAACTATTGTACACTGTAGCACACGATAGTTTGCAGATGTTAGACTTCACTGTATAAATTGCTCATGTTTCCTTTTTTGTGAATTTTATGAGAACTGTCAACAAAATATTCCCTTGGGTAAACCATTGGCTATGCAGTTGAATGCCCTCTGCTTTAGGCTGACCTCGGACCCTTGTACTGAAGGTCAGAAATCAGGTGGAATGACCTGGTGTACAGAATTTGTTGTACGGAATGAAAACTATTTGTCTCACCAAGGTCGACCTGTATTCCAAGAATTTAGGCAGACCTAGTAATAGCAAGTTGCGTTATCATCAGATGTTTCTAGTGCACATCATATAAAGAAGAAAGCTTTAATTAAAATTTGTTCATGTTTTCTTCTTCTTCTTCTTCTTCTTCTTCTTCTTCTCCTTCTCCCCCTTCTCCTACTCCTTCTTCTTGTTCTTCTTCTTCTCCTCCTCCTTCTTCTCCTCCTCTCCTTTTCCTCCTCCTCCTTCGCCTTCTTCTTCTTCTCCTTCTTCTCACCCTCCTCCTCCTTCTCCTCCTCTTCTTCTTGTTCTTGTTGTTGTTCTTCTTCTTATCCTCCTCCTCTTTCTTCTCCTCCTCCTTTTCCTTCTTCTTCTTCTTCCTCTTCTTCTTCTTCTTCTCCTCCTCCTCCTTCTCCTCCTCCTCCTCCTCCTTCTTTTCCTTCTTCTTCTCAGACGGCACTACAGTCCAATTCGGACCTTCCCCTCCTTAATGTACTTCTCCCAATCAGCTCTGTTTTATTTTACCTCTCTTTCCAGTTCGTAATTACAGGTTATTATATCGTGATTTATATATATGTTGTAACTAAGAGGGTAAAACTTAAGAGGTGGAGTAGAGGTATGGCTGTACTCCTTCTTTAACCTCGGCTCTAGATGGGGTGGGTGGTCACCTCCACGCTCCGGCCGCTTTACTTTCTGGAAAGAGATAGTTGTTTGTTTGTTTGTTTGTTTAGTCAAGAAATGCCCCGCACCTTACGAAATCCGTAGGTCTATTATTAGTTTTCACAACAGCCCGCCTTTTGTCCCTGTCCTAAGCCAGATCATTCCACGCCATCCCAACCTATATCTTTAAGATCCATTCTAATATTATCCTCCCATCTACGCCAAGCTGTCCCTAGCGGTCTTATTCCCTCAAGTTTCCCCAACAAAACCCTACCTTACCTCTCCACTTGTACCACGCGCCTCGCGGATATCATTCTTCTTAATATGATCACCTGCATAACATTCGGTGGGGAGTGGAAATCATGGTTGTCCTCATTTGTGCAGTTTTCTTCAGTCCCTACCAGATAATACATAAACAGGAAAACAGAATTCAGAATGTCTCCGACACACGACTGTAGCCCAGTTGGAACTCGAACCCTCGACCCCAGAGCCCCATATGTTGGACGGATAGTGCTATTTGCCACGCGGCTCTTTCATATGCCAATATACCTACTTTATAAATGAGGTTATCCTTTGTTACACCATTCCCTTTATATGTCTGCCAGTTATGGTTCTTACACGCAATAACGCAGAGTAGACATATATAGTGTTACTGCAGAGACAACATTTATTTATTATCACTTGTCGAAGGTAACTTCTTTTTTGTGGCATCAAGGAGAGAGCACGTGACACCGTTAAACGCTTGCCACCCGCTTGCCCCCATAATAAGAGACCCAAAATCCTCAAAAAACACAAAGCTGAATTCTCCTTTCCCCTCCATCCAAGCTGCCTGAACATCGCAGATTTGGGATTTTTATGGGGCCCTTCAGTAAGCTGGGGATATGGGCTTTATTGCTCCATTATTCTGGAGTGGACCTTTGCTCTAAACCTTGTTCTAAACCCCAACTACAATTTTAATGGTGCATCCTGCTTTTTCTGAGCTAAAATAGAGCTTCAGAAAGATTAAGGACATTCATTCATAATTTCTCCTAAAACCGACAATACAATAATGGACAATATGTGGTGGGGGTAAATAAATGTCCTCTTCCAACCACCATCCTTTTAACTGGCTGGTTTGTTTTGTATTGCTGACAATTCGAAAATATCACAATACTAACAGAGGCAAACGAAGAGATGGGTCCTTTCTGATAACGACCCCTCTGTACATCTTTTAGATTTCGAGACCATGCACTGTTATTGGGCCAAGATTGAAATCTATTCGGTGTACCATTACAGAAGAAACTTGAATACTTGGTGAAAGATCGGGCGGGTAATCTTCGTCATTCATATCGCTGGATAAAGGAATCTGTTCCGAACATCTGCTGCTGTAGCCGACAGCAGTCGGGATGTGTGAGAAGAGCAGCTTCTGTAGGCGTGAGTTTTGTGTGTCAGTCGGTCGATGAACTGGCAGTGTGACTGAATGACGATCAACTGACTGAATAACTGAAGATTACTGTGTTGGGAGATGTGACACCATGTAGTTAGGTAGATCGGTACCGACGGTTCCGAAGAACCTGCGTCCTCCATCTTGGTACGCTCTTCTGAGATGTGACACCATGTAGTTAGGTAGATGGGTACCGACGGTTCTGAAGAACCTGCGTCCTCTATCTTGGTACGCTCTTCTGAGATGTGACACCATGTAGTTAGGTAGATGGGTACCGACGGTTCTGAAGAACCTGCTACTTGCATGGTGTTCCTCCGAAACGTCGGTACATATCTAACCACACGGCGTTACGTACCAAAAACTGTAATCCTAATGCTTACTGCCATGTAAACTATCCAGTTTCACACACAACACGTCTGACTCCGTCCTGACCGTCACATCAAGCACACAGGCTCCCACTGTATAGCGGATCACACCTTTACTGGGCCTGCTCCAAGGTATTGTAGAATACGTTAAGCCAAGGTAAATTTGTCTCTTCGCACGGCATGAAGACGTATGGCATAGTGGAAGTGTTAGCTCCAGTCATTCTTGTATAAGGCAGTGGACGGGTTCTATGATCAGCTGTTCAGCCTCACGCTCCAGCCAATTCAGTTCTGAAGAAAGTGCCCCGCTACCCACTCCAGGGGAGAACGTCTGGGGCTCGGATTCGGTCTCGACATATTGGAGAGGATATAAATTTCTTGCCCGTGCCTGCAGCCCGTAGTTTAGGGCTATGTACTGTACTGACTGAGCTATCCCACCTCCTTAGTTCCAAATACGTCAGTCGTTACTGCGCGGGATTGTTAGTCACCTATCGTATCCGTAGACTGGAAGACCGCACCTTGTCAGCTATCCGCGGCGGCTTAAGTATTTATCTCCATCTAGTGCCGAACTTGAGAATGAGTGGAGCTATACCTCTCCTTCCTCTATATGCCTCCATGGCGTGGAAGAGAACGATTTTACCCTTCGTTTACATCATCTGTAGTCTGCTATTAATATACCTGTTGTGTATTCGATGATTGTTTGTCGTTGGAACAATCTTTTGAGAAGCAATTACTTGTCTTTAGCTCCTTTAGCCACCAGATATAAAATTCTGCCCCAAATAGTAACGTAGCGCAGGTGTAATATTATTTAGCTAGCAAATACAGATAGTAAAGGTAAAGGTAAATTGCACCCTTTTACAGGCACTGAGGCTCTGTACAGGCCGTACGGCCCATAGGGGGAGTAGAGGTATAGCTCTACCCTTTCTTGGCCACGGCACTAGAAGGGGTGAGGAAATACAGATAATACCTACAATTAATACAAAACTTTGTTGCCTTGGTGAATTAGGCATATTTAAGCGGAAGACTGACTTAGAGAGATTTCAGGCTTCCACCACGAAGTGGATAAGAACTGCACTCTTCTGGGTTATTACGCAGCGTGTGGTACTTCCTTACCGACGTTTCGGGACGGCCTATCCGTCACATCTTCAAGTGTAGAGAATAAAAAGTTTGTGAATTGTGGATTTGGAAGGAAGTGCTAGAATGCTCTTGGAGGCCTGAAGGAAACCGTGAATAATCTCAGAATAATCGAAATTCGATCCTAGTATCAAATCAGATGGGAGGATGTTTATGAACGACGGAGAGTGGGACGACCTGGACAAGCTATATGTAAGGTTCAAAGCTGTGGGTTTAACACTACAGGCCACTGTGGGCCAAGTCTTGTTGGCGATGTGCCTTCACCCCTTTGCCTTGCAATACTAAATCGAGATAAATGGTCGGCATCATTTGCCATCCACTTAGCTGAAAGGGAAGGAGCCCGGATATCCATTGCCTATGAAATACGTTAGGTTGAAGGGCAGGTCAGTATGTTATGGTAGGGCACACATCTGCCTGGAATCGAATTCCCATTCACCCTTCGTCCAATATTTAGTCTAGTCACTGCACTGACTGAGCTACAGGTAGTGTTACCTAGATTTGCCTTGAGAAACTGAAGAAAACCATGGGGATTCTCAATCCGGCTGATATCCGAAAAAAGTAAAGTTGTCCTTGTTCACACCATGAGCGCCTGGAGGGGAACCAAATCTGTGGCTCCACTGATTCTTAAACTCAGCATTAGATGGAAGGCAGTGGTCAACGTCTTCCCCTAGCAGCTTTAGCCCCAATATCCATTGAAGGGGAGGCTGGCTGGGCTTCAGATCCGTTTGAACGGTTTGGAGAAGAGAACAATTGCTTGCTCTTGCCAGGATTCGAACCCAGAGCCATCTATCACGTAGCCAGTCGATACACTGACTACGCTATCCCAGCTGAAATTTGAATAGAATACCTTCGCAAAATAAATATAGGCAAATAAAGCCACGCCAAACTTCTGTTTCTGTAACGGATAGAGCGTCGTTGAATACCCTGCTTGCTTCCGCGCTGATCGGCACGCCAGGGTTCCATTTTGGCTTCATGCTGTATTGCTTATCCTCAGAGCTGTGCTTGTGTGGCAGTTAACATGGCGAACACTGTACACAGTGAATACCATTTCAGTTACTATCGTCCCTTCCCCACTCTTATATTGACCTGATCCTTGCCTCTAGATATGTCGCGACGTGTCTTGTCACGAAGAAGCACATTTTATATTATTCATTGCCCCCCGCCCCCCACCCCCCCCCCCCCACCCCCCACCCCGCCCATAATACACTCACTGGTTACGTTTTATCATTGGAATCAATAGCCACTTTACCCTTGCAGTTTGCGTACGGTTCTGTAGTTTACCCACAATACTGAGCCCCATATAATCACTTCCTTTCTAAATTTGTATTTCTAATCAGCGGCATTTCGTCTGGGAGAGGGAAAGAAAACCCGAAGCGGATTGTAAAAGGACAGAACCCCAGTTTCAACATGCTTAAACTTTTAAAGCAACACGGTGCTTACTACCTACTTTAACATTGAATAATTCCGCATTTTGCCCAGAATTGTTCAACCAAGTTACCTCAAGCATGAACCGTCTGGTGTGTTCGACGTGATTCATAACCCGTCCATAATTCGAATATATTCTGATGTGCGTTCTTGAGGTACCAGGTTCGAATTTCGACTGTGACACCGGCTATAAAGACTGAGGTTTATCGTGGTTTTCCTTAGTACATCGAGACAAATTTCGGGATAGTTCCTTCGGTTCCATTGGCATCATTATTTCCAATACATCATTTACTATCTTACAACAGTTTGCCGTAGTGAAATCCAAATTACGAACAAAGTTGTTTATAAAGCGATAAATAAATGAAAATAATGAAATGCATTTTAATCTGCATATTATCCCATGCGGCATTAATATATTTGTTGTTTTCAATAGAAATATCCTGTAATTGCTGCGAGGTAAGAATTTTCTGAAGTATGATGTAGAAAACCCTTTAAAGGCTAAGATTAAACCGAAAAGATTTTAAAACCATAAGCCCGTACCGCGCAGTAAATACACTCCGTCTCGGTTATGAAAACCGGTCAGTTAATGCTGTATGGGGAAGTGTTCTTTTCTGAGAAACACACCAAACACATAAATGCACTCTGCGGGCAGAGGGTAGAATGTTTAACGTTGAACCTGCTGGAACGTGCAGTAGCTGATTGCTTTAAGCCGTTAAGTTCAGGTTCCTAAAATTTTAATCACATCCATATCTTGGAATTTGGTTGGAGATAATTGTATTTCGAAATTCCTCAGTATACATCCGAACTCGTCATAACGTCATGAAATGGACCGAATATTTTGTGCCTATATAAACGGGCGTTGTTCTAATCGAGGGGTATAATGTTATGATTAACAGTGAGTTATTAATAGGTACTGCAGAATATTTGACGCTATAGACGAGATATGACTTAAACCGATGTCGTTGTAACCGGGCCCAACTCTATTTTATACGGGTGGTGTATAAAAGGAACATTTAACTTCCTGCTGTTCGAATCCCGGCAGGGGTAAAAACTTTTCTTTTCACAAAAATGCTCAGACTGGATCTAAAGGCCACTCATCCTTGTAGTTAGAGGGTACCGGGGCGCTTTTCCTAGGACAAAGCAGGCCGAAACGTGAGGCTGACAACACATTTCGCTCTAGTGCCGAGGTTACAAATGAGCCAAACTATACCTCCACACGCTTTATATGCCTGTCCGGCGCGAACAGGGAAAACGTTTCTGTTTTACCCGTGGGGGCACTTTATATTCGGGAAATACACTTTGCACCACCCATGGATATAGTCAAACATTTTTAACAACCCGAAGGCAGTTCCTTAGACCTCGTACTTAAGATTCTAGTTACAAAATATTTGATAAGAATTTTTTTTGGGGGTAGGGGTGGGGTAGAATGGGGGTGGGGTGGGGTGTACTTTGGAGATATACCGCTTTTGTATGTGGGTACATTAATCATTTTACATTTCAGATATGCTACTAGAACTTTTTAAGTGAACATTAATTACCAGAAAGCAAGGATAGCCCAGGCAATAGGCTCAAACTAGACACCCCAGGAACTGGGTTCGATTTGAGGCTAGGTAAGAAATTTTTCTTTTCTCCGCCAGGTCCAGTTGCACCGTCTCTCCTAACCAGTAGGTACCGGGTGCTTAGACACTTGAAGTAAGCGACCGGAGCGTGAATCAACTCTAAACCACTGAAAGGGCACCTGGTGCTGATCTGAAGAGTGCTGGATCTGTGCTTAATTCTCTCGTGGGGAATGTAGCCACGTCTTTATTAACTGATATAAACAACTATGAAACTGTACTGTGTTTAATGTATGGCAGTGTTTTGTTACCAGTGAGCTATATGTTCAGGCCCAAAAGGGCGACCATCGGACTCGTGTAGCTTCTTGGTAAGAACATGTTGTTACGTAATGAATATTGTTATGTTTGGTGGTAAACTTCATCAATTAATCGTTTCAAAACACGATGGGATACATTTTATCAGTGTACTCTTACGTCTTTATCGCTTGATGCTTAGTTAAACACCGGGATATTTTAAGTTCAAGGTTCCGTGCATCATAATTCTATATTAATAAAAATCCAACTAGATGCAACAGTATGCAGTCTGATTTATTTTACTGCAAAATCACTCTACATGTTTCGGGTGTCCACCGCACCCACCGTCAGGAGTACTAAAAACTGTAACCGGTACAGATCATAATATCGGTACAGCTACTTCCTTCCAACGTGACCAGGTCGGGAATCCATACTGTTGCATCGCGTTGGATTTTTATTAATATGCACCGGGATATCTGTACCTTTTATACTTGATAAAAATGCTTCATTATTTACCGATTACTGATATATCGCCAAAGTTCTATCTATCCTGTCATGACGGCTGGGTACAAATTCCGATTAAACTTCACGATCCGCGCATACTATTTTGACAGCGTAGTTTCTGATATATTTAAAGATGCTGTATGTAGAACGACTGGCTCGGTTGTTTAGTGTCGAAAATAAGGAACTCTCTGATCAGGGGTGCATGAACCCCGTGCGTCATGTGATCTGTGCGACAACAATGTGTGGTGCCTAATTATTGTTGTACCTCAGCGTGTAACTTGCGTCCTGTCACAATTTGGGCGACTAGAATTTTAAGGTTGTTCCTAAATTTAATTTTGGGCAACTTGTGTACCCGCTGGTTTGTTAGATAAATTGGCAAAACTGTAATTACACTAAAAGAGGCGTGAGCTGTTTCAAGAAATAAAAATATACTGTCCCGAAGGTGGGCATTGAGTTCCGTGATCCTGTCGGAGGAACTAGAAATTTTTTGAAGACTCATAATAATGATGGAAACAGATTCGAATTTGGCCCTCAGAATATGATGAGATTTTAGGCGTGAAAGGGAAATGTGACGACTTGAGCATGTGTAGAGGAGCACATAGTAAAGCCGTCTTCATGATTCACGGATTTGTCAGGCATGTTCGCAAATTTGCTAAAAGCGACTAATTACCTTTCTCATGTCTGTCTGTCTGTCGAACAATTTTGATGTTCCTATCCATTGAAGGGTCCGAGTGATGTATTTTTATTCTTGGGATGACTCCACGAATTTGCGAACCCGAGAAGTACAAAGGAGGAAAAGCGAGGGGTAACTGTAAATCGGATATGGCTTAATAATAATAATAATAATAAATTTTTTAAACTACAAATAAGACCACCGAACCTTATCCTGTTGATTACTACATCCCAGGATAGGTGAATATTTCCCAGCCAAAGCTGAGAAGTGAGAAATTCGATAATAATAATAATAGTAATAATAATCTGATATCATCGGCTTGCCAACTGCATCATTTCGTTTGATGCGTTAGGTATATTGACGCAAATTATTCACACACTTTCATGCATATAAACACAACGTACCCAAGACATTATTTCCCAGATGGCAGATAGATGCTATGCGGCCGCTTTCCTGCCCACATCACTGCGGTCCGTGTTGGTTTGAAGCGGATCGTCACTTGCGTGGGGACTGCAAGGAACGATTTGGCAACTGGTTGGTTGCAAAGGAAAGACGTTGGGGCGCGTTTGCAAAACAGCACATTTGTGAAGAGAGAATATTAGCTTCGTCATTTCTGTCTGTCCGTCCTTTCGCATGGGACAACTCAGCTTCCACAGGACGGATTTTTATGAAATTTGATGTAGGAAGCATTTTCGAAAATCTGTTGAGAAAATTTAAGTTTCATTGAAATCCGGCAAAAATAACGGCACTTTACGTGAAGACTATGTACATTTTTATTTTTGCCGATTTCTTATTAAAACGAGAAGTATATCAGACATAAATTGTAAAGAAAACCAAAACTCACACTTTTATATTCAATAAAATTTCCTCCCCCCCTCCAAAATTGTGCCGTTAATAAGACACTGTGAAGAAATGTAGAATTGGACAAGCCTCAGACGACAACATAATGCAGTACATGCGCGTTGCATGCTGGATGACTAAAGCTACGAACACATTGGGTATACGTACTACATTGCTTTTCCACTGCAACAATGGTTACTCGAGCATGCCTCATTGTTACGATATGGGCTTACTTACATTGCATGTTTTGATTCTTATTGTGCTATGGTAAATGGAGGAAAATACTCTGTAAGAATGGAACTGTTGCAGAGTATTTCCAAATATATCAGAGGAATGTGATTGGCGCAGTCGAGTTTCATATTTGATCAAATAAACGTATATTAATAGAATATTGTTGTAGACATTGTTTATTGTACTGTGAATAAGAATCTGTAATTGCTCTTTATTTGCCATTGCACACGGGTTAATGTACAAAATAGGTGAAACTTTGTGTGTGATTCATAGTAAATTTAAATTTGACCGCGTAAACACTGCTGACATTCACAGTTCAGTTTAGTTTAAGAAGTAAATTGTTTTTCGTGTTTGTGGTGGAAAAATTGTGTCGCGGGGGGGGGGGGAGGAGTGGGGTTGGGGTTTGTGAGGGTAAAAGTATTTTTTGCAAAAAACGGCCGGTTTGTAAAAGTTTTTTTAGTAATGTTGGAAAAAGCT
>Ga0123354_10015761_pt1 | contig 11823 bp, 6 predicted proteins | sample TergutLab28metaG_2_FD_97872 | JGI IMG/M metagenome (GOLD analysis project Ga0123354, IMG submission 97872) | Labiotermes labralis P4 segment gut microbial communities from Petit-Saut dam, French Guiana - Lab288 P4 | ecosystem: Host-associated > Arthropoda: Insects > Digestive system > Gut ... | reverse complement strand
GTACTGTGTGTGCATTGCTGTTTTTTACTTTAGATGCCGGACTGCTGGCTAGAAGTCAGTATTCGGAAGGTCCTGCGACCGGCCATCTCGACACAGGTTTTTCTTGGTTTCCCTGTGTCTATACGCAAATGCTGAGATGGTTCCCAAGATTCCAAGTTGCCACTACATGCTTCTCATGTAGCCCTCCGGACTTAAATCTAGTAGTAACCAATTTCATGTTTTGTTTACATGTAAAATAATCACTGCCACCGGGTAAAAACCCAATTGCAGTAAAAAAAATAAGTAAATATATGAATATATATTTCGTCTGCTGCACGTCTCTGTGACTTACTCTCGTAGAGGAAGAATTGAGTTGTATTGCGAAATGCTAATAACAGGCATGTGACTGGAATTTGCTTGGAAAATCCAGAAATATCTTCCTGTCCAGAGACAACTGAAGAAGGGTTAATGATCGCAAAATAAGGCGAAGTTTCAAATTTGAGATCATATATCCAGAAATTTCCAAATATGGCAAGGACATAATTAAGAAAATGAGATACGTAATTCTTACAGCGAAATGAATTCATTATGCGAGTGTTCTTATAGAAAGGTACGGTTGTCCCTATGCGCGCCATAAAAGTATGGAGTTCCTTACATCGGCAATAGACGAAGATAGTTGTCGGCCTCACGTACCGGCCGCTTTACCCCGGAAAGAGCTCAGTACGCACCGAATACAACTGTTATGTGTTGATTTATCAACATTCGGAGATCTGTTGTGTCACCTTCTTCAAGGGAAAGTGAAATTTCCAAGTCCGGTAGAAAAGATTTTCTTTAATTCCATCACAGCAGTCGAAGACCCTGCGATGTCATCGTAAAATAGAGCGAAATGAAGTCTCTTCGGGCAAAAACATATTCGCAAGATAAGATATGTACTCTTCTGGGATATTATGCAGCGTATTTTGGTAATTACTTACCGTCATTTCGGGTCAACCTATGGTTCCCATCTTCAGGTGACCTTGAATCCGGGACCGATAGGTTTGACCCGAAACGTCGGCAAGAATTTACCTCTATACACTGCGTAGTATCCCAGAAGAGCGCAGGTCTCTTCTGCGTCGCGGCAGTAGCGTGAAGTTAGTCGTCATTGCAATGTTCGTCTTCGCTACAGCTCACGTACCTGCAGGCATCAGGCAATGAACCAAGTGTCATTCATTGCACCGAGCCCAGCCCAGCCCTCCTCCACAATACCAGCTCGCAACCGCACCTTGGCCATACGCAAACCGCGGCCGGAACCTTGAACCCATCAGTACGATTTCATGTAACAATGGAATAATGATTATGTCGATACTGCAACTGTAAATTCTTGTCTGAATGTTCATTGGCACTTCCGCCAACTTGAAACCATATCTGACGGTTCTTCTCAGGTTAACTGCATGCCTAATTAAAACTTGCGGCGGCCATTTGTGTCTAATAACTTGTGGGAACGGTGAATGGTGAATTAGATGGGAACCGCTGCTGGTTCATTTCAGGTGCGGGCGACTCTGGCAAGCCACGAAGACGTAAGTCAAGCAGAGAAAAATCCTTCACTTTGCGTTATTAGGCACGGTGTAATGACGGCATACGGTGGCCAGGAGATATAGCTCCACAGATTTTTAGTAAGCAGAAGACAAGTCAAAGCCGTATCGTTACTCAGTCACCTAGTCGACTGTCTCTCACCACGGAGGCTTAGGTTCGACCCCAGACTAGACAAAGTGGGTTTTATGGTAAGCAAAGTGACGCTGGGTTCCCTCCGAGTGCATCTGTCTTCCGGGTGAAGTGAGGATGAATTACATAGGGAGTACATGGGAAATTTTGACGGAGGGACTGTGGGGAGTTGTACAAATATTAGACAATAGTTTTAAATTTCGACTCTCAGATCCACTAGACGCAGACGGTTGTTAACCTGGACGGTGTTAAATCACGTACAGTCTTACGGTCTGTAACGGACGGACTTCCGACAATAAAAATAGAAACACGTAGTAATTAACACGTGTTTTAATTGTTATGCTTCCGTCTCACCTTGGGCCTCCTTGTTCGACTCGACGTGCATGTAATTTTTTCACAAGGAAGTGACGGTGAACCCTACAGCCTGCCATAAATATGTGCGGACCACAAGAAATCATGAAAGAGAATTGGTGAAGGTTAATTAGGTAGGTATAATAAAATTAATTATATACGTCAGCACTTCATTTTTTATTTATACATAGGCTACATGTTTCGACCTATCAGTCGGTCATCTTTAGGCCTACATAGCAGACCAAGTCATTGGTGCTGTGTGCACTTTGGTATCCCAAAGTGCACACAGCACCAATGACTTAGTCTGCTCTATAAGTCTGAAGATGAACGACTGATAGGTCGAAACATGTAGCCTATGTATAAATAAGAAGTAGTGCTGACGTTTATAATTAAGTTAATTATACATTCATTCTAGCACTTCGTGATGTCTTCTTTCGAGTCATCAGTTAGGGGCATGACGATTGTTTGCGTGAATTATCAGCCTGTGGAGAATAAGATGTAGCAGGTGGATAAAATAATGGTGATAACTTGTTTAAAGGTAATTGTAAATATCACTTCAGAACGGGCTACTCAGTCCCAGAAGGGGATTAGAAGTATAGCTGTACTCTTTCTTTAACTTCGGCGCTGGATGGGGGGTGGGTGGTCAGCGACACGCCCCGGCCTCTCTACCCCCGAGAATGACCCGGTACCCAATGTACAGAAGGATGGGAAGGCACCAAGTCCGATATGGTCGGGTGCGGAATATCTCGTCCCTGACCGGGATTCGATCCCCCGGGCCGTCCGGTCTGTAGCGAGTCGCTAAACCGATTGAGCTATCAGACCCGCGAAAACTTGTATTACTGATTACATAACACACGATTATTTAAGGAAAAGTAAAGATGTTTCTAAAAGAACATCACAGGAATTTGGCCTGAGTACCAACGAGGGCTTAGTTTAAATACCAAATTTGAATAATCACTGATTCACTTCTACGGATACTTGATGACAATACGATTTTCCACCACATGAAATTTGTCGAAAATAACACAGAAAAACTATCATTAACCTAAAAATAACACTGATCCTAAACTAACAACAAGTACAGTAGATAACTTGGGGACCGCGGTAGCACAGTGGTTAAGGTGCTGTGCTACAAATCGGAAGGTCGCTGGTTCGATCCCAGCTCGTGTCAGTGGATTTTTCATTGACATAAAACCCTTCCGATCGCACTATTGCCCTGAGTATTTCCTGGGGGTAAAGGCGGCCGGTGCGTAAGGCTGACAACCTTACCACCATCCTGTGCCTTTGTCACGAAATCTGGGAGCTTTAACTTCCTAGAACCCACTGGGCCTGTCCAGGCCTGCAACGGGACTACTTTACAGTAGATAATTTAAAATTTTTCAGTGGAATTTGCATATTCCTTACTTACAATTAAAGTATAGCTTTTATTATGCGACAAAACACATGCAGGACCGGTGGAGTACAAAAGTGATCACATGATACATGTTTCAGGTAGCACAAGGAAGTTCTAGGCGTCAATTTTTACTTTTCCATACAAATATTTCATGGTGCATGACGAACAAACAGTTTCAACGTCCCTTAAATCACATGCTGTCAGCATTACCTCTGGGTCCTTCATGACGGTAATTAAAACTATACATCGCTCATGCTTTCAAGGCCTTACCACTTGCCAGTTAGTAGCCTAGACCTCAACTTGGTGTGCTATTAGAAACGGACAGTCCAGTAGACGGACGGACGAGTAGGGTTAGACCCACAGTAGAAGTGTACTAGTCCGCAGTTATGGCCGAGTTGCCTGCCAGTGTGACTATAGCAGTGGGCCAGTGAGGAACGGTGAGCGGTGACACGAGTGTGTGGAGGAGAGAAAGAAGGGAGCGATTGTTGTATAACAGAGAAAGTGTTTCTCTTGCTCGAGCAACAAACGAACGCGGAATCTTTTAAATTTTTTTGCACAGCGCGCGAGGACGAAGCAGCGGACGGATTGATGATGTGCATGCGGATTACGTGAAGTGGGCTCTCTGATCTACACACAGTCCTCTTTGGTGTAAAAATTAAATATTTTCGCCTATATGAATATTTGATCCGTAACAGTGGCAGACGTAATTAATGAGACTTTAGAGTGATTCGCTTGAAACTCGAATTCTTTTTACATTTGTTTAGGGAAGTTCATATTCGAATGCATGTCTCCAATATGGATGCGTTAAGATATGTAAATTTATTGACGCTTAAATAAGAGTCAGGCAGGTCAAAGGACAAGTGTTAATGAACGTAAAATTGATAGTATCAGTGTCAAAAAATTCAACTATCTATTAGGCGTAAAAAAGAATAAATTATTAATATTAACGTACTGGCATAAAGAAAAAAACACACTGAAGTAATAATAATAATAATAATAATAATGCAAGAACATGAACCCCAGGTTGCAAATAAATGAATCACGTTGTTATTATCCCATATGTGCTCATACTTAAGTGAAAGAAATTTTAAGAAAATTTGTGGAAATTAATAAATTTCACTCGATCTGCAAAATTCAATAAAAATCTGTCGTGCAGAATCAGCTGTTACAAGTTGTCCAGTGCATAATCCACAAGGTTAAGCAAAGAACATGAGTCTGCAGAGAATGAAAATTGTGCAGCCTCTATGCAGTAGCACGATCTGACGGGGTCTCCAGCTGTAGGAACATTTGATCGCTGGGCAGTGCAGTTCACTGGAGGAAGGTAAGCCACAAGGGAGGTTCTGTGTCATGCAGAATGAAAGTGAAAGTTACTGGAGAATAGGATGGAGGAACGGTTATGTATTGTACTCTTTTATTTAAAGCCAATGGTCGTAAATTCTTTGCATCCAACAGTCTATGAAAGAGTTGGGTAAACAATGGTAATTAATTAAGATTTTGCACACTCACCCGACGCCCGTAAACGAAAAGATTAACACTGAGTGTGAACAGAACATATTCTTCACAAGTTATACAGGATGTTCATTTCCGACTTAAGATTTTTTTGGATCACATTCGATAGTGATTATTCGAATAACGACTGTTTAACGCCGAAGTTGTTTTTGGGAAGTCCTCCCCCTTAAATTCTGAGATTATTCCTACATTTACACGAGGGCCATTTAAAAGTGAACAGAACATACTCTTAACAAATTATACAGGGTGTTCATTTCTGACTTTTTTTGGATCACATTCGAGAGTGATTATTCGAATACCGACTGTTTAACACTGAAGCTGTTTTCGGGAATTCTTTCCACTCAGATTCTGAGGTTATTCTTACATCTACACGAGGTCCATTTAAAAGTAAATTTATCTGTGTGCACGCCATGCAGGAATATGGGCCAGAGCTTCTAGAACACCACTCATTCTTAACTTCGTTATTGGATAAAGGTGGCTTGTCATATTGTCGCGCCGGCCGTTTGATCCCCAGCGAAAAATCCCTTTTACTCTTTGAAGAGGAAGTTGAGTTGGCACCAGAACCATTCTGGACGGTACGGAGAAAGGAAATAGATGTAACCACGCAAGCCTATGCTAGCAGAATTGATAGACTGAAGCGCTGGATACAATTCCGAGCCATCTCCAGCCAACTCTCAACCTCACAACTTAAATCTTGAAGATCCACTTCAACATTATCCTCCAATTTTCTTTTTTATCTACCAAGTGGTCACTTCTCAAGAGATTGCTTGCATCAAGGCTCGGTGTGTGTTGCCTGTCTCTCCATCCTAGTTTTCTGTTCCGTCTGTCTTAGTCTCCTAACTGACGCCATCTTAAAAAATTATCTGTGTAAAATACGGAGTTCGTCGTTGTGTGGTGTGGTTTAACTGTCCAAACGCTGGGAACTTATGGCCTATATTTACATAATCTTTTATTTTCTCTATAATAATCACAATCATCTCTCATCCTTTGGTAAACAATCATACTGCCAGTAACTGTCGTGACATATGGAGAATTTAGAAACTTTGGGTACGATTAATTTATGATAAAATAATATAAACAGCCAACTAGATGTAACAATAACAAATTTGATTGATAATTACAATCAGCTCAACATGTTTCGTGCGATAATTTCGCCCATCCTCATGAGCACTAGACTGTGTTTACAAATTGTGTTACAATGCACCGGCGGTGCTGCCTGCAGGCGAAATTATCGCCCGAAACATGTTGAGCTGATTGTAATTATCAACAAAATTTGTTATTGTTGCATCTAGTTGGCTGTTTATATTACTGTATCAATGATGCACGGCCACACAAACATCAAAAATTAATTAAATGATTCATACAGCGTGACAAATACATGTACTCTGCAGAAAATGTGTAAAATACGAGAAATATTAAAGCCTAAATTTGTTTTTATGAACTAATGACTTCAACAAAAGCACTGTCTGCTGTCACTAACTTCTATTTACATGCTTCCAGTCAGAGACTTTAGTTCAAGAAGAATATAAAATAGCATAAAGATAAGATATTAAACGTAATCCACAAACAACGATTTATGAAAAACCTGTATCTTGAGGCCAACCAACCGACCCCCGTTTCACGATGCACGATTTAGAACAATTTACGCAAGTCCATTTGATTGCATTGCGACATCGTCAATTCGATTCGATGCTTTGGATCTTGGTACTGTCTTGCCAGTCACTACTTTTGTACCACTTTAAACAATCACTTTTTTAATACGATTTAATGAACCGTTTAACCTTGTTCGAACCTCAGTTCAAGTTATCAAACCAACCTTACAGGCACCGGAAAGTGAACACAACAGATACTCAATCTCCTAAATATTTGATCATTATCAGGAAGTCTTTATGTAATTTGAAGTTGTGCCTTTCGAATTGGTCAGTAATGTGAGGCACAGTCACTCAATAACACAGTAACTAACTGTCACTCACTAGCACAGTCATTAACTGTCACTCACTAGTACAGTCGCAATAACACAGTCACTGCCACTCACTAGTACAGTTAATAAAACAGTCACTAACTGTCACTCACCAACACAGTCACTGTCACTCACTAGCAGTCACTCACTAGCACAGTCACTCACTAACACAGTCACTCACTAAAACAGTCACTCACTAACACAGTCACTCACTAACACAGCCACTCAATAACACACATATTAAAATAAAAGTAATACATAATGGAATGTTAACATTTGAATCAAATCTTAGTATGTGTGCTAGTGAGTGACTGTGTTAGTGAGTGACTGCTCTAGTGAGTGACTTATTGAATGAATTTTCTAGTCAGTGACTGTGTTATTGAGTGTCTGTGTTATCGAGTGACTGTGCTAATGAGTGACTGTGTTATTGAGAGACTGTGCTAGTGGGTGACCGTGTTAATGAGTGACTGTGCTAGTGAGTGACCGTGTTAGTGAGTGACTGTGTTGGTGAGTGACTGTGTTATTGAGTGGCTTTACTAGTGAGTGACTGTACCTCATATTATTGACCAATTTGTAAGGCACAACTGTAACTGATATAAGGACTACCTGATGATGGCACTCAAGAAATGCCGAAACATGTAGGGGATTGTGTAACTGTTGTGTTCACATTTCAGTGCATATGAGGTTGGTTTGATAAGTTGAATATTGCATGGCGCAGCGTAAGTACAATATTACAAATTTGTTTGCAACTTTGTCTGTGCTGACCTATATTGAGAGATAAAAAGGCCACCTGTTTCGGCATTACTGTTAGCGGTACACTAATGGCTCCAGTGAAATAAACGGAATGGTGTAATTTACAGACACGCACTGAGTCGTCAATGCGTAGGGGACAGTAGGAGCTAAACACTTTGACCTCGGCACTAGAAGGACGTAGGTTCCTGGTCACGACTCTAGTGCTTTTAAATTTTTATCTTAGCGAGCATGGCTCCGATAGCTCAATCGGTGTAGCGACTCGTACATAATGGACGGTTCTGAGTTCGAATGCCGATGGGGGTAAGGGAATTTGTCCTCTCCGCACCCGTTCAGAACGGCTCTTGACCCCGGTAACAAAGTTCTTTCCTGGAAAGTAAATAGGCCGAGGCGCGGCGTTGATCACCCACTCTCACTGAATAAGTGGAGCCATACCTCTATTCTCCATCTGTGTCTGCTTGCCATGTTATAAGTAGAACTTCGCCTTTCAGGGAATGACAAAGAAGAGAGCCGAACTACAGCCTTTCAAACAAAACAACTACTTTTGTTATTGAGGAGGTGACATATTGATTTTGGCGGCGGTGATAGTGGTGATACTGTAACGATTTCTGATGATTCCAAGGAATTCAGACATTACTACTGGAATCGTTGTGCCTGCCCTTTAGGTAAAATTTTCGATTTGTTGCTAAGTACGAGGGGTTTCAGTTAACAAGTTTTACGACTCTGAACCTACTACAACCGATACTGACATAGATTCATTAATAATGGTTTGAAACAGTTTCGTCTTAGTGATTTTTGTGGGCGTTTTTTAATTGGAAATAGTGCGTTATTAGCTGGGGTTGGGTGGAAATCCGTTTTATCTTCCGGACTACCAATTTATGTGTACCAGCATCAAGCACCAAATGGTACTACAGCGTAGGGGAGTTTATTTTTAGGGTCACTTGGACCTTTATTCAAAACATATCAGTTTAAAGATAACTGCAGTAGAAGTATATAAATTTGTCTTTGTGCTGTAGAAGAAGGCACATGAAGAAGTGGAGGTATGGCTCCACTCGTTCTTAGCTAGGGCAATTTGATGGAGGTGAACGTTTCGATTCACTCTCCTTCCGCTTTACCCCCTCTGAAATATCTCCTACTAACCATTGAATTAGAGGATGGATGAATTCAGTACCATTCTGCACGCTTCCGAGACGAAAGAACGATCTTTACTTTACCGGGACTCGAACCAAGGTTATTCGGAAGTCCAACCTGTAACTTAGCCACTTTTTTATTATTATTAAGCGACATATCGGCGTTTAATTACAATAACACCCACTCTTAAGACTAACCAGCTATTTCGCTCTGACTTCTATTGCTAAATGAATATTAATTCATGTGTCGCCCAGCGGTTCTACCTGTCTAGTTTTGTCTTGTTTACGGATTGTATTTTCCTTTGTTGGCGGTGATTACTGCACTAAAAGCCTTAGCCACTGTCATGTATTCTATACGCGTCTGATTTTTTGACGTTCATAGGTCCGTGCATCGTAATATATTTCTATAGTAAAACCAACCAGACGCACCAACGTCTCAAATTTATTTTATTGGAGTAACACTCTACATGTTTCGGACGGTCTTTTCCGTTCATCATCAGGAGTTCAAGACTGTACATACTGCAACAGGGGAACCGCCGTAGCACAGTGCTTAAGGTGCTGTCGCTGGTTCGATCCCAGCTGCTGTCAGTGAATTTTTTATTGACATAAAATCCCTCTGGTCGCACTATGGCTCTGGGGTCGACTCAGCCTCTAACAGAAATGAGTACCAGGAGTATTTCCTGGGGGTAAAGGCGGCCGGTCCGTAAGGCTGACAACCTTACCACCATCCTGTGCCGTTGTCATGAAATCTGGTAACCTAAACTTCCTAGAACCCTCTGGAACCCTCCGGACCTGTAATGGGACTGCAACAGGCATATGTCAAACAGATAATGCCGTCTGCTTGCTAGCGGGAACGAGACGGAACTTCAGTATTTGTTTGACATATGCCTGTTGCTGTATGTACAGTCTTTAACTCCTGATGATGGACGGAAAGACCGGCCAAAACATGTAGAGTGTTACTGCAATAAAATAAATTTGAGACACTGATGCATCTGGTTGGGTAGTATAGAAATCTATAAGCGTCCTTTATGTACATCAGTTTTACATGACTAAAACTGACTGTTTTAATACTGTAGCGCTTCGGTTTGTGACACCGTGTAGTGTGGCATATGTTTGCCGAGGTTTCGGACGTATAGACTCAATCTGAATCTTCTGAGCGCCATTACAAACCACACTTATTATACACCGCTGTGATAAGCGCGAAAAACCATGTCCAGTGTTATTCGAGTGGCGTTACTATGCGAAAATGAGAAATTCCTTGTGTTGTTAGTGAAATACTAAAACACATTTCTTGTAAAAATATAACCATTGTTTTTTACTGTGGTCGGGTTTCAGTTCGTTGACAAATTGGTAGGTGCGCCGGAAGGCTGAACGTAAAGAAAGTCTTGGTAATTCGAGATGGCAGATCGTTTTACCTTTCTCTATATTTTTATTGTATATTTTGTACCCAATGAGTGAGGTAATTATCTTTACTCTTCTTAAGGCATTATCAATACATTTCTGTGGAGGGGATGAGGAAAACAACGGAAGTGTCGGCACGGTAGCTTGTGTTCCGGTCGGGTTTCAAATCGACAACTTACGATTACCAGTGAGAAGTGCTACTGCTTCGGTCAACTTGCTGGTTAGCATGGTGTGCAGTAAGTGTGACATAGTGTGAGAAAGGAACGGACAGGTATCTATCGGCGCAGTGAGAGAGAGGAGAATCGTGGAGAATTTAACGCGGGATTGTGCAAGTAACACCAAATGGAGCACGTAATTTACCAACTTCTATTTGTTCAGCAAATAACTTACTTATACCATGGAGCGGAGTCCTTCTTGAGAAGCTAACCAGTTCATCAGCTAGTCAAAAATTCCCTGCATTTTATGGAACCTGAAGGTTCATTACCGCATTCAAAAGTGCCCGCCACCTGTCTCTACCCTGAGCCAGCTCGATCCAGTCCATGCCCCCACGTCCCACTTCCTGAAGATCCCTCTTAATATTATCCTCCCATCTACGCCTGAGTCTTCCAAATGTTCTATTTCCCTCAGGTTTTCCCACAAAAACCCTATATACATCTCTCTCGCCCCAAAAGTGGTACATGCCCCGCCCATCTCATTCCCCTCGATCTGATCACCCGAACAATATTTGGTGAGGAGTAAAGATCATGAAGCTCCTCATTATGTAGTGTTCTCCATTCCCCTGTTACCTCATCCCTCTTAGGCCCAAATATTGTCAAGGAAATTATTGTTAATAATTTGAAACAACAGCACAATCTTATGTTGCAAATAATAAACCGTTTGAACACTAAAATTAACCAAAAATTCAGGAGCTGCCTCACAAACATCGCATACCCTCTCCGTTACAACGACCATCAGTTAATTGTGTTCAGGAAAATCAGGTTGATTACAAGAATCATACAAAACATGTGGATATGCTGTTTGGGAAAAAATACAGATTTTTTAAATATTCCAGCTGTTGGTGCACATACTTACCACTAGACTTCAAACGGATGTATGAGTTGGCTGCGTCCGGAAGGTGTTACTGTCAGCGTATAACTCATTCGTTTCTATTTTAGCCTGTACCGCAATTATACTGAAGCAACACATCGATTGAATATGTGATGGAGTGATCCTATCACCATTCTTGTAAATGTGTTATTACAAACAGTGGCGTAGACAAGGCTGTCTCAGACCCCGTGTCGCCGGAAGTCCCATAGATACGGGATGTCCCCCATTCGTGCAGAATACTAAAATTTGTTGCGGGTCCTATCGGACGACTGGATTCCATTCTTGTGACGGCAGGCAGTGTGCTGGATCCCTGTTCTGAGACCTGGGAGTAACTTAGCCAATAATAATAATAATAATAATAAGTGGAATCAAGCAGTACATACAGACAGAGAAGTTACAGCAAATAGGCCAGATATAATAATTAAAAACAAAAAAGAGAGAACATGCACACTGATAGATGTGGCAATACCCGCAGACAGAAATGTTGTGCAAAAGGAAGCGGAAAAGAAGTTAAAATACAAGAGTTTGTGTATAGAGATACAACGAATGTGGAACCTGAAATG
>Ga0123354_10015760_pt1 | contig 11823 bp, 9 predicted proteins | sample TergutLab28metaG_2_FD_97872 | JGI IMG/M metagenome (GOLD analysis project Ga0123354, IMG submission 97872) | Labiotermes labralis P4 segment gut microbial communities from Petit-Saut dam, French Guiana - Lab288 P4 | ecosystem: Host-associated > Arthropoda: Insects > Digestive system > Gut ... | reverse complement strand
TACACCGAGGTGGCCGTGCCCTATATGGTAAACGCGGACAGCCTGCGCGGCACGGGGCAGCTTCCCAAGTTCGCGGAAGACCTCTTCAAGGTGGATTTTAAGGATTACTACCTCATCCCCACCGCCGAGGTGCCCGTCACCAACCTGCACCGCGACGAAACCCTGGACGAATCCGATCTGCCGAAAGGCTACTGCGCCTATACCGCCTGCTTTCGCTCCGAAGCGGGCAGCTACGGCAAGGACACCAAGGGGCTTATCCGCCAGCACCAGTTCGACAAGGTGGAACTGGTGCGTTTCACGACGCCCGAGAATTCATACAGCGAATTGGAACTGTTGACCTCACACGCCGAGGAAGTCTTGAAACGCCTGGGTCTCCCCTACCGGGTGATCGCCCTGTGTACTGGCGACCTGGGATTCTCCTCGGCCAAAACCTACGACATCGAGGTCTGGCTGCCCGGCCAGAACACCTACCGGGAAATATCGTCCTGTTCCAATTTTGAGGACTTCCAGGCCCGGCGCGCCGGCATCCGCGTGAAGGCCAAGGGCGGCAAGACCAGGCTTTTGCATACGCTAAACGGCTCCGGCCTGGCCGTGGGACGCACGATGGTGGCCATCCTGGAAAACGGCCAGCAGGCCGACGGAAGCGTGACGCTGCCGGAAGCGCTGGTTCCCTACATGGGCGGGCAGAGAGTATTACGATAGCGCGAGGTGGCCTTGCGGCCGTCCTTCGGTGGTTTGAGGTGTCTTGGCGAATTAAGAAGTAACAGTGGAGACGCTATGCGTATAATACGGGCATTTTGTGTGGCATTGACGCTGTTATGCAGTGTTGCGCCCATTGCAGCCCAACCGCAGCCGAAAGCATCCCCTGCGGAGGCATCTTCCCGACATGATTCCAATGGTGGTGCACTGGACATGTTGCGCTACCGGATTAAATGTCTTGAAGAGGATCAAAAACACACTGACAAACGTTTTGAAAACTTCCTTGCAAAACGTGAAGAGGTTTTGAGTAAGTCCGACGAACATGCGGACAAGCTTGAGGCCAAGATCGATCAAAAGTTTAACACTTGGGCAGTTATTTTGGGCATAGTTATTGCCTTAGCTGGCCTTGTAGGGTGGAAAAACTTAAAAGACGAAAGGCATGAAAGGCGTCAACAACAAAAAGTAGCAAATGAACTTCTTAATGAACAAAAGAAAGTTCTGGAAGAAGGCCACAAAATATTGGAGGAACAAACACAGGATAGAAACAGAGGTAAAGCTCTCCTTGGCGAAATAGCTACATGGCAAACATCTCAGAACAAAGATGTTGTATCCGAAGATCCTGGTAAGCCACAGTCTGCTCAGTATGATGAAAATACTATAAATAAAGCCAAAGAAACACTTGATGCGGAAGTTAAAGGGGAGGAGGCTTCTTACAAGAATATTCTTTGGAGTAAGGCTATATTAGCGCACGACAAAAACGATTGGAAAAAACTTTTTCCTTATGGGAGGTTATCCTACAGGACGAACCGGATAATTCCAAAGCGCTTTTCAGTGCAGCTGTGGCTGTACACTCTCTTGTGGATGAAAAAGCTAAGAATACTCCTGAAAGCGCAGTATTCCTCAACACAGCTATAGAATACTATAATCGGGCTCTTTTCACCATTGACAGAACGGCGCATCCTGAATCTTGGGCAACGACTCAGTACAATCTCGGCCTAGCGCTTAAAATTCTCGGAGAACGTGAAAGCGGAACCGAACGTCTTAAGGAGGCTGTGAAAGCCTGTCACGCGGCCCTGGAGGAATACACGCGCGAGCGCGCGCCTCTGGACTGGGCAATGACTCAGAATAATCTCGGCATTGCGCTTAAGATCCTCGGCGAGCGCGAAAGTGGGACCAAACGTCTTGAGGAGGCTGTGGCGGCCTATCGTGCGGCTTTGGAAGAATACACGCGCGAACGCGCACCCCTGGACTGGGCGATGGCCCAGAACAATCTCGGCATTGCGCTTAAGGCTCTCGGCGAACGCGAAAGTGGAGCCGAGCACCTTGAGGAGGCTGCGGTAGTCTATCGCGCCGCTCTGGAAGAACGCACACGCGAACGCGTGCCTCTAGATTGGGCAAAGACCCAGAACAACCTCGGCACAGCGCTTTTGGCTCTCGGAAAACGCAAGAATGGAACCAAACACCTTGAGGAGGCTGTGGCGGCCTACCGCGCAGCTCTGGAGGTCTTGTCGCTTCCTCATGAGCGGCAAAAAGTAGAGACTAATCTGAAGGAAGCGCTATCTCTTCTCAAACAGCGCCGTTCTTAATGGGTGAAGAGAGAGCTTAAGCCTTCCCTCCGGCTATTTCTTCCAGGCCGCCCCAATCGAGAACCCCGCGCCCAAAAGCGGCCCCAGGCCGTAGTATTGGCGCGTGGCCGGGGAGAACATCACCGCGCCGAGCTTTTGGATGTCAATTTTGCCTGCCGGGTCCAGAATGGCCGGGTCGGCCTTCACGTCTTTGATCTCGCCCACAAATAAGGTGTGAGTGCCAAGATCGAGCGTATGGGTCAGGGCGCACTCGAAGGCCAGCGGGAACTCTTCTATGTACGGAGCGTTGACCAGGCCGCTTTTCACGGCGGTGAGGTTCGCCGCGGCGAACTTGTCCACATCGCGCCCGGAGACGATGCCGAAGTAGTCGGCCAGGCTGGCCTGGCTCTGTGCCGGGATATTCACGGTAAAGGCCTTGGCGGCCTTGATGAGGCCGTAGGTGTGCCTGGGGGGCTGCAGCGAGATGGCCAGACTGGGAGGATTGGAGCAGCAGATGTCGCCCCAGGCGATGGTGGCTCCGGTGGCGCGGCCGGCGGCGTCATAGGCGCAGACCACCCAGACCGGAGCGGGCGAAGCCAGAGTCTTGGGACCGAGAGATGTCTTCATGGCGTAGTCCTTGTCGAAAGATGTTAGAGCATGGATTCCAGAACCTTAACCACTACGGCAAGATCCTGTTCGCCCATGCCCTTGGACAGGGCCTGGTTGTAAAGCTGCATGTTGGCGAAGGCGCTGGGGGCCGGGCAGCGCATGTCGCAGGCCGTATCAACGATGAATTTCAGGTCCTTGGCCATGTGTTTGGCCGCGAACTGGGGGCTGAAATCGTTCTTTGCGAGAAGCGGCGCTTTCATGCGCAAAAAATCGCAGGCCAAGGGGCCGTTTAAGACCACATCCAGCACGCTCTCAAGCGAGAGACCCCCTTTTTTCGCAAAAGTGAGCATCTCCGCGAAACCCGACATGACGGCGCACAGGAACAGGTTGATGGAGAGCTTCATCTGCGTGCCGCCGGGGACATCACCGCAATACACCGTCTTTTTGCCCAGGCAGGAAAAGAGCGGCTCCATGGCATCCACGGTTTGTTTCGCTCCCCCGGCCAGGATGACCAGCCCGGCGCTTTGGGCCGCGAGTTTCGAGCCTGAAACAGGCGCGTCCACAAAAGCGCTGCCTGTGTCCAGGATATTTTCAGCCAGCTTTGCCGTATAGGCCGGGGGGACCGTACTCATGTTGATGAGCGTCTTGCCGGGAGCAAGCGCCGCGGCCATTCCCTTTTCGCCCCACAGGAGCGCGTCCACGGCTTCGGGGCCTGTGACCATGACCACCAGGATGTCGCTGCCAAGGGCCAACTCCAGGGGATCGGCCGCGATGGCCAGGCCGGGGCAGTCCTTTGGGCCGGGCGCCGTGCGGTTATAGACGGTCACGCCGAAGCCTGCCTTGGCCGCGTTTTGGGCCATGGGCTTGCCCATGACGCCCTGACCGGCGAATCCCACTTTGGGTTTCATCTTTTGCCTCCTTGAACTATACGCAAAGAAGCTTACCAATGTCTGAAGCGGAAGTCAGGTAGTTTATGGAAAACAACGCTCCGGTCCGCATCCTGCATCTGGACATGGACGCCTTTTTCGCCTCCGTGGAGCAGTTGGACGACCCATCGCTTCGCGGCAAGCCCGTGATCGTGGGCCAGGGCGAACGCGGGGTTGTGGCGGCCGCGTCCTACGAGGCCCGCAAATTCGGGATACATTCGGCCATGCCCGTCGCCACGGCAAGGAGATTGTGCCCGCAGGGCATCTTCGTGCCCGGCAGGCACAGGCGCTACGGCGAGGTTTCCCGGCAGGTGATGGCGGTCCTTGGGGAGTTCTCTCCGCTGGTGGAACAGGCGTCCGTGGATGAGGCGTATCTGGACGTGAGCGGCACAGAGCGTCTTTTCGGACAACCCGAGCAACTGGCCCGCAAGCTCCAAATGCGAGTGCGCGAGGCCACGGGGCTTTCGTGTTCGGTCGGCATCGCGCCGGTCAAGTTTCTGGCCAAAATCGCCTCGGATTTCCGCAAACCCGGCGGGATCACGATTCTTGAGGCCAAGGATGTGGAGGCGTTTCTTACGAATTTGCCCGTGGGGAAGATTCCGGGCGTTGGCGGCAAGACGCTGCCGAAGCTGGCCTCGCTTGGGGTGAAGACCTGCGGGGACGTTTTCAAATATTCCCAGGAGTTTTGGGAGGGGCAGCTGGGCGACTGGGGGAGAGTCCTCTACAACAGGGCGCAGGGCCTGGGGACGACGCAGCTTGTCACCTGGCGGGAGGCCAAGTCGTCTAGCGCCGAGCATACCTTTGAGCGCGACCTGGCCGATAGCGTCGAACTCAAACGCTGGCTTCTGCGGCAATCCGAGCGGGTGGGACGCGATCTGCGTAAACACGGCTTACGCGGCCGCACCGTGACGCTCAAGGTTAAATACGCTGATTTTACGCAGATCACGCGAAGCCACACCCTGACGGAGCCGACCGATTCGGACGAGCGGATTTTTGAGGCGGCGGCACAGCTTCTGGACAAGGTTTCGTTGTCGAAACGGGTGCGGCTCATCGGGGTTGGCGTCTCCAACTTCGCCAAGGACGACGAGCAGTTGAGCCTTCTGCCGCCGGATGCGCTCGCGCAAAAGGTTGGCCGCTTGGACCGTGCCGTGGACGCCATCCGCGAGAAGCATGGACGCGGCATCGTCAAGCGCGGCAGGATTTTTAATCAGTAAAGCAGCGCGTACATGGCCTGGTTCCTCAAGATGCGCTTCACGTAGTCTCTGGTCTCGGCGTAGGGGATGCACTCGATGAAGAGTTCCTGGTCAAGCCCGCTCAAAAATTTCCGCCAGACATCCACCTTTACTCGTCCTGCATTATAGCTGGCCAGGGCGTACGCCACATTGCCGCCATACTCTTCGTAGCGTTCCAAAAAGTAGCGCACCCCCAACCGGATGTTCACCGCCGGATCTTTCAGCGTGGCGGGATCGAAATTGTTTTCCCCGTATTTTTCCGCCAGGGTTTTGGCCGTGGAAGGCAATATCTGCATGAGTCCCACAGCCCCGGCCGCGCTCACCGCGTCAGGGTTGAAAAAGCTCTCCTGGCGGACAAGGCCCTGGATGAGGCGGATGTCCACAGAGGAACCCGCCAGGTTCTGGGCGATGTCGTCCTCAAAGCGGCTGGGATAGAGCATATCGCGCAGCGGCAAAAGCCCGGTCCGGGAGCCGCGCGCAAGGCAGGCCGGAAAGGCGCGGGTCAGCGCGCGCACGGCTGTTTGGTGATCGCCCTGCGCGGTGGCCAGGCGCGCCAGACGCAATCCCACGGCCTGATCGTCCGGCAGCCGTGCGGCAAGGGTGGTCAATTCATGCAGGGCGAGTTCCGGCAGAAGTCCTTGTTCGAGGAGTCCCGCGCGCTCGAAAACGGGTTTGGCCTCTTCGGGGATGGGGGGATCGCCCGGCCCGAAGCAGGGGTCTGTCTGGTTATCCGTGGGGGTGCCGGCCCCAAGACCGGCCAGCCTGCGGGCGGCCAACATGCCGTAATAGCCGTTTGGCCGCTCTTTCAATACCTTTTGCAGGGCAAGCCTCGCGCCCTCTTGATCCCCGGCGGCCTCTCTCGCCCGGCCGGTCCAGTAAAGGGCCGCCGGCGCAAAGTCCGATTGGGGAAATACCGTTGTAAACGCCTCAAATTGGCGCGCCGCGCCCTGGTAATCCGCCAAGGCGAAGCGGATGATCCCGGCAAGCCTTGCGCCTTGCTGCCGGGCGTCCGCCGTCTCTTGTTTTATATCGACGGTCCGGGCCAGCTCCAGAGCCACCGGCAGGGCTTCGGCAAAGCGGCCGCGCTCCATGCGCGACAGCACAAGGAGCTTGCGGCAGGCCAGGGCGAGTTCCGCCCCGTCGGGAATATCGTGAGAACGCTTGAGCGCCTCGCCGATAAGCTCCTCCATGCGGGCGGCGTCCTCCGGGCTTGAAAGACGCCAATAGGCGCGGCCCTGGTGGAAAAGCGCCCAGGCCGCAAGCGCCGGGTCCGTGGCCTTTGCTGCCGCGTCTTCAAAACACTGGATGGCGGGCCGTGTCTGCCGGGCGTTAAACAGGGCCCTGCCCTTGAGAAAGAGTGTGCGGCTGGGGTCCGCTCCAGGCGTTTGCTCCATCTGGGCTATGACGGCTTGAGCCTTTGCGGTTTGGGCCTTGTCCAGAAGGAGCGTTATACGTTCGGCCAGATTTTCCGGCGAATCCGGGTCAAAATTGATGTGTCCCGCCTGATGGAGTTCCCGGATCTGGGATTCGGCGCGTTTTGCCGAAACGGTCCAGGGGAAGGACTGCATAAGCTCATGGGCGTATTGCTCACTCTCTGGGTAGTTCCCGGCGGCAGCGGCCAAAACGCATGCCCGCCACAAGGCGGCCGGGCGCATGGGCTGACCGGAGAAGGCCAGAAAGCGCCGGTAGCGCGCCAGGGCGGCGGGGTCGCCCAAAATGTCCAGGCAGTAGGCGGCAAGAAGCGTCGCCTCCGGCCCCAGGGCCTGGTCCTCTGGATCAACGCCGTCAAGCGCGGTCAGAGCGCCCTGGAAGTCGTTTTGTTGAAAACGCGCAAATCCCAGGTAGAGCTTGGCCCAGCCGGACAGGGGAGCCGGGGCGGATGGCTGGGCGCTTGCGGACACGAGCGCGGCCTCGGATTCGGGATACTTCTGGGCGAGCGCGAGCGCGATCCCCAGGGCCAAGGCGTTCTCCGGGCTTTGAGGACGCTGCTCCAGGGCGGAAATTCTCCCGGCGATATCCGGCGGCCTGAGGGCCAGAATATGAGGCAGAGGCAACTGCCGCGCCAAATCGGCACCCGCCGGGTTCTGATTGGGCGGGGGCGTCTGCGCGTGGACCGGCGCGGCCAGGCACAGGGCCAGGGCAAACGCGAAAAGAAATTTCATGGTTTTCTTCATAAGGCGGCCATGGCGCCGCGTCCAGTAGCCGGCTGCCGCCCGCGCATCTTGACAGGGTATCCGCTAGAGAATATCTTTAATATTACGTGTGTCTAAACAGTTCCATCTGACTGAAATCACCGGATTTGAGATGGAGATGCCCATGCGTGCGCTTATTGTCGATGACGACTTCTACAGCCGGAGCTTTCTGGAATACCTGCTCCATCCCTACGCGGTCTGCGATATGGCGGAAAACGGGGAGGAAGCGGTTATGATCTACCAGAAGGCCCTCAAAGAGCAAAATCCCTACGATTTGGTGTTCATGGATTTGCGGATGCCGGAAATTGACGGCTCGACGGCCATGCGCGAGATCCGCAGCGTGGAGCGGGACATGGGGGTTGCCGCGGGCAAAGGGGCCAAGATCGTCATCACGTCCGTGCTGGAGGACGCCGAGGACACCCATAATGCCATGTTCCTCGGCGACGCGGCCGCCTTTTTGCAAAAACCCATCGAAGAAAAGGCCCTTCTGACGGAACTGCGGCGTCTGGGACTTTTACGCCCTTGAGCCCTATCCCGCGTCTTTGGACGCCCCTTCCAGGCTGTTCACTTCCAGGGCCATGGCGATCTGATTGAGAAAAGCTTCAAGCAGCCGTTGCCTGGCGGGGAGCTTCAGATCCGCCTGCGCCTGCGGCAGACCGGGCATGAGTCCGGCCACGCCCACCATGACGCCGCCCGCCCCCTTAAGCGGCATGAACATCATTTCCGTATCGGGCAGCGTCGCCGACCCGAGTCCCGCCTGCTTGCCGTTGGCCAGCACCCATTGGGCCACGTCCATGTCTTTTCTGTGTAACGGCTGGCTTCCCGGCGGCCTGCTTCTGGCCGCAAGACGGCCGGCCCCGTCGGGCAACAGGAAAAATGCGTGGAGTTCAAAGACATCGGCCAGATGGCGCGAAGCCGTGGCCAAAATATTATCCTGTCCGCGCGTGGCCACAAGGTCGCGGCTCAGCGAAGCCAGCGCGGCGCTCTGACGCTCCAGCGTCCCGGCGGATTCGGCCTGCCGTTTAATCCGGCTGGCCATGGAACTCATCACCGCGGCCACCAGAAACATCACCGCGAAGGTCACGAGATAGCGCACGTCGGACACCGCAAACGCGAAGCGCGGCGTCACGAAACAGAAATCGAACACCGCCACGGAAACCGCCGAGGCGAAAATGGCGGGCCCCCGGCCAAGCCAGACAGCCACCCCCGTCATCCCAAGAAGCGAGACCATAATGAGGTTGGCCAGATCCAGATAGGGATACATCAAGAAATTGACAGCCGTGATCCCGGCCGTCACCAACAGAGCGCGGCCATACTTGCCCCAGTCAAGCCCCTTTGGCGTACGTTCCGCCACGGGCCTTTCCGCCGCTTCCCCGCCGTCGCCCCGGATGACGTACACGTCTATGTCTTCCGAGAGCAGTATCATCTTGTCCACGGGACTGCCCGTAAAATAGTCCCGCAGTCTGCGGCGCACGGGCTTGCCCACCACGATTTTGGTGACGTTTTGAGCGCGCGCGAACTCCACGGTCTCCCTGGCCACATCCTGACCCGTGACCACAAACGTCTGCGCGCCAAGCTTCTCCGCTTTTTTCAGGTGCGCGAGAGCGCCGTCGCGGGCCGCTTCGCTCATGCCCCCGGTCTGGATGGAAAGCGCGATCCAGGGCGCATGCAGCCCCGCCGCGAGCCTCTTGGCGGCCCTGACCAGCCTGGAGGAATTCGGAGAAGGGCCGATGCAGACCAGAATCCTCTCCGACGTGGGCCAGGTGGCCTGGATGGAGCGGTCGTGCCGATAGACCAGCACTTCGGTGTTGGCGCGCTGCGCAGTGGCCCGAAGCGCCAGTTCCCGCAGGGCCATCAAATTGCCTTCCCTGAAGAAATTCTTGGCCGCCCACTCCGCCTGCTGCGGGATATAAACCTTGCCCTCTCTTAGTCTCTGGCGCAAATCCTCCGGGGGCAAATCCACCAGCACCACGGAATCGGCCCGCTCAACGAGCGTGTCCGGCACGCTCTCCTGAACGCGCACCCCCGTGATCTGCGCCACCACGTCACTCAAGCTCTCCAAATGCTGAACATTGAGCGTGGTCCAGACATCAATGCCGTTGTCTAAAAGCTCTTCGACATCCTGCCAGCGCTTGCCGTGGCGGCTTCCGGGAGCATTGCTGTGGGCCAGCTCGTCCACAAGCACCAATTCCGGACGGCGCGCCAAAACCGCGTCCAGATCAAACTCGGTCAACTCCCGGCCGTGATACTCGATAACCTTGCGCGGCAGGATATCCAGATCATACAATAAAGCTTCGGTGTCGCCCCGGCCGTGGGTCTCAACCAGGCCCACCAGCATGTCCACGCCCTCAATCTGCTTCAACCTGGCCGCTTCCAACATGGAATACGTCTTGCCGACCCCGGGACTCATGCCCAGAAAAATACGCAGCTTGCCCCGGTCGCGCCACTCTTCCTCGCGCTGCACCCTGGCCAGAAGCTGATCCGGATTCGGACGGCGTTCGTCATCGTCTCGCATAGGGGCTACTTGCTCTGGAGGGCGTCCAGGGCGATATTGAGTTTGAGGACGTTGACGCGCGGCTCGCCCAGTATGCCGAACTGGCGTCCTTCGGTGTGCGCTTGGATGAGCGTGCGCAGGGCGTCCGGGGACAGCCCCGTGGCCTTGGCGACGCGTTCCACTTGGTAGAGCGCGGCGGCCGGGGAGATATGGGGATCGAGGCCGCTTCCCGATGCCGTGACCAGATCAGCGGGCACGGGAGCGGAGTTTGCAAAGGATTGGCGGAGGGCGGCGATGCGTTGCGCCACGGCGGTGAGGAAAGCGGGATTGGTTGGGCCGAGGTTTGAACCCGAGGAGTTCGATGCGTCGTAGGGCGTGGGCGCGGTGGCCGAGGGTCTGCCCCAGAAGTGCGTTGTCAAGGCGAAGGGCTGGCCGATAAGCGCGGAACCGGAGATGGCGTTGTTTTTTTCGATCAGGCTGCCGTTGGCCTGAGATGGGAAAAGGGCTTGGGCTATGCCGGTAATGAGGCTGGGATAGGCCAAGCCGGTGATGATGGTGAGGAGAATAAGCAGGGTGAGGGCCGGGCGCAGCGTTTTTGCGAGCATGGTATTCTCCGGGATGGGGGGGCTAGGCCAGTTTGAGGGCGGCCAGCGCCATATCAATGAGTTTAATGCCCACAAACGGCGCGATAAGCCCGCCCAAGCCGTAGATCAGAAGATTGTCCCGCAGGAGGCGTCCGGCGCTTAAGGCCCGGTAGCGCACGCCCTTGAGGGAGAGGGGAATGAGACAGACGATGATGAGCGCGTTGAAGATGACGGCGCTTAACATCGCCGAGGCGGGCGTGGTGAGCCGCATGATGTTAAGCGCCTCAAGCTGCGGATAGATGCCCATGAACGCGGCGGGGATGATGGCGAAATACTTGGCGATGTCGTTGGCCATGGAGAAGGTGGTGAGCGAGCCGCGCGTCATGAGAAGCTGCTTGCCTATGGCCACCACTTCCAGGAGCTTGGTGGGGTTGGAGTCGAGATCCACCATGTTTCCGGCCTCTTTGGCGGCCTGCGTGCCGGAATTCATGGCCACGCCCACGTCCGCCTGGGCCAGGGCCGGGGCGTCGTTGGTTCCGTCGCCGGTCATGGCCACCAGGCGTCCTTCACCCTGGATCTTTCGGATAAGCGCCAGCTTGGTTTCCGGGGTGGCCTCGGCCAGAAAATCGTCCACGCCGGCCTCGGCGGCGATGGCCGTGGCGGTGAGCGGGTTGTCGCCCGTCACCATGACGGTTTTGATGCCCATGGCGCGAAGCTCGGCGAAACGCTCCCGGATGCCGCCCTTCACGATGTCTTTGAGCCAGACGGCTCCAAGCACCTGGGCGTTTTCCGCCACCAGAAGCGGCGTGCCGCCCGCTTGCGCGATCTGGCGCACGTGGTCGTCGATGGCGGGGGGAACCGTGCCTCCGGCCTCGGTGACGAAGCGCTTGATGGCGTCCGGGGCTCCCTTGCGGATCTGGCGTCCCGCCAGATTGACGCCGGAGAGGCGCGTTTGTGCGGTAAACGGCACGAATTCGGCACTTCCGGCGGATAACTCCCGGCCCCGGATGTCGAAGCGCTCCTTGGCCAGCACGACGATGGAGCGGCCTTCCGGGGTCTCGTCGGCAAGCGAGGCCAGCTGGGCCACGTCGGCCAGGCTCTGTTCGCTGACGCCGGGGGCGGTCAGAAACGCTGTGGCCTGGCGGTTTCCCAGGGTGATGGTCCCGGTTTTGTCCAGGAGCAGCACGTCCACGTCTCCGGCGGCCTCAACGGCCCGGCCCGACGTGGCCACCACCCCGGCCTGGATCAGGCGGTCCATGCCGGCAATGCCGATGGCCGAGAGGAGTCCGCCGATGGTGGTGGGGGCCAGGCACACGAAGAGCGCGGTCAGAACGGTTATGGTCACGGCCTGGCCGTGCCCGGCCTGTTCCACGGCAAAGGCCGAGAAGGGCAGAAGCGTCGCGCACACGACAAGGAAGATAAGCGTAAGAGCGGCCAGAAGAATATTGAGAGCTATTTCGTTGGGGGTTTTGCGGCGTTTGGCGCCTTCCACAAGGGCGATCATGCGGTCCAGGAAGGTCTC
>Ga0123354_10015759_pt1 | contig 11824 bp, 9 predicted proteins | sample TergutLab28metaG_2_FD_97872 | JGI IMG/M metagenome (GOLD analysis project Ga0123354, IMG submission 97872) | Labiotermes labralis P4 segment gut microbial communities from Petit-Saut dam, French Guiana - Lab288 P4 | ecosystem: Host-associated > Arthropoda: Insects > Digestive system > Gut ... | reverse complement strand
TGGTGTTTTAAATAATATGTAGGTTTAAAAATTTTCAAATTATAACGGGGAAGGGAGTGATTGCCCCAAATTTCCAAACTATACAAAATCTTATGTTGAAAAAACCCCCCCCCCCCCCTTCTGCTTCTCCCCCTATAGGATTAATGTAATCTGTTGCCACAGTGACCTGTCTTGTCATGTGCTTTGTATTGAGTTGCTGCATACATTATTAGATATCTGGACTGTTTAAAGGATGTGGTTACATTCTGTACTGCATATTATCTAGTTAGGTGTATTCTGCGATAATGTTTGGACCCAATCATGGTCCATTCATTCCACATTCTGACTTACAACAGGTCCACAGCCCCTTCCAAAGCCAGTTCACTATACAGTGCGATCTAGTGCTTTGTCTTTCAATTTATTGTATCCTCTCATTTCCTTAAGGTCATCCTGTAGCTGCCTATGTCTTCTGCCTCATCTTCCTATACCTTCTAACCTTCCTTCTATCTGATCTTCCATAACGTGTTTTACAAGGCAGTTCCTACACAATATGTGACCATTCCAGTTAGCCTTCCTTCCTTTTATTGTTTGTAGGATATGCCGACCCTGCTTAACTCAACGTAATACTTCATTTTTCACACAGTCGGTCCAACTGGTCTTCTCTATACTTCTCCAGCACCACATTTCAAGACTTTCTAGGCATTTCTGATCTATTTCTCAAAGTGTCCATGTTTCAGCACCATACAGAGCAATGGTATAGCATTATGATTACAGTTATGCTAGCCGCACAACTTGTCTCATCTGGTAACACTTTGTAAAATTAATAATAAACTGTAGCATATAAAGAAATTTATGCAATGTTTAAAAAAACCACTATAACAGAGACAGTAAGATTAAATAGATTGCGTTGGTTGGGGCATGTACAGAGAATGGAAGAAAATAGAATTCCCAAAAAAGTATTATATATGAATTTGGGAACAATGAGGCTCAGAGGTAGACCAAGAAATAAATGGCAAGATAAAGTGAGGGAGGATGGAAGACTGGTTGGTGGAAGAGAGGAATGGAAGAAACTCGTGAGAATGGCAAGGAATCATCACATTCTGCACATGCCAATGGAATGAATGAATTAATGAATGAACGTAGTATTTAAGAGTTTAGTAATTGAATGGTCTCATTGCGCTAGGTTACAGAGAATTGAAGTTGTGTGGCTTGAAGGTTACAAAAAAAAATTCTGTTATGTGGGAAAGACACTTCTTTAGCAATCAGCCAGGATGTACATGGTTATTCTGAACTAAAATTTTAGGAGTTTCCCTGTTTCAGTCTGTTCAGGCCTCACGAGTTGTTGTATTGGAATTTAGATCATGAACAAAATCTGATAGGTTTTATTTCATTTTTATTATTTTTTGCATTGCTCTGAAAATCAACTAGAGTAGATACCTTAAATGATTCTGAATATTGTGTGCTGTAATGACATTTGCCAATGTTTTGGACATTGTCCATTGTCTTGGTTAATCAAAAACATAATTTTCTGGAGACAGAATCTGTCACTGTCTTAAAGTGGGCAGTAGAAATGTACATCCAACCCCACTGGGTCTGTTAGGACTATCTAGCCTCTGGTACTGATAGAGTTGGATCCCCATCAGTGTCCTCAATGTGATAAATGGAACAGGAATTGTGTATTTTGAAGGAATATTGTGTGTTTAATGAATGTGGATGATGGACAATGTCCAAAATGTCAGTCAAGATGATTGCAGTAGATATTCCAATCACTGAAACTTTGTAAAGGGAGTGCAGCCATGTTAAAATAGCTGTAGACTTTACAGGTTCTGAAGTGACATTTTACCTATTGTGTACTAGCAATAAGCCAGGTTTCTGGGTAAAAGTGTGACTTGGCCTTTTTTAGGAAGTTTTAGCCTCTTTGGGATTTAAATAGGATTTCAGAACCATGAAGTATGTCTCTTAAAAAGGGTCTCAAGTTCAGTAATAATTTCCATTACAACCCTTGACAAAGGCGTAGAAAACCTACAAGAAATTGCATTATATAAACTTGTGAGGTTTAGTGTACTTTAAATTTTTAAAATTGACACATTTCATAGTTAAAATTAGGACTCAAATTTGTAAAGTATGTGATACCTACTAAATGCTGTAAATGGAAGAGATATTTAAAAGATGCCAAGTGGAATAATCTGTTGTGTGAAGATTATGTCAAATCAACATATAAGAAATACAAGCATTTTGTGAAAGTCAATATATTTTGCTAAGATGCATTTTATTTGTTAAATTTTTAGATGAAAATCAGCTCAGTACTGTATCTAGAAATTAGGAGAAACAAATTCCATCGATGGAGTTTAAATACATACTTATTGCCATGTATTTGATTCACATTTTCTCCAAATTTTTGTAGCCAAGTGTTTTGAATATAACTTGCCAGTTGAAGGACCATTATCATCACATCCTGCTGTAAGCCATTCCTCTCTGTTTATGATCATTGTCTCCTAAGTTGTGACACCTTGTAGTCTAATGGATAGGCACTATTGTTGCAGAGGTATCTATTGTTACCATCTTCAGGGTGTGTGGGTCTCAACCACTTCCTATTCTGTTTTATGTACTTGTTTTTTCCTCCACTCGCCTTGCGTCTTCTGCTCTATCGACGAAGGAAACAGATTTCTCCAAAGGTTCATGCCTCTAATAAGACTGCATGGTGTCACATCCCAGTACACTCTAATCTTAATACTGTATTCACTAAAATATAAGATGAATCTGCAAATAAGGGGACAGGATGTCACAGTCATAAATTTTGAGAAACATATTCGTGTGAAACATGTTTAAACTTGTGTATGATTATGAGTTGGTCCCACAGTTACCAGATGATGAATTAGGAACAAATTCGTATCTTATATTTCTGTAAATACTACCATGAGAACCTCAAATATCATACACATTCTCCTTCATGTAAAGGTTATTAAATTATATTTCCATGTGATCCATTTTAATATTGGTCTTGTGTAGATGCTGATCTACAAAGTGATCTTTGCTATACCACAACAATCTTGGATTGCTGTTACTGTTCTGAACTTGGACTTTAGTATAATTGCTGAACCTTCTGTCTAATAATGCTGACATAATCTTAACATTGCTGATGTCTAATCAGTTACATGAGAAGATAATTTGTTTTTAATCTGTGTTATTTGGTGATAAGTAGTGATATACAGTAGATGAGTGTTACTTCTAACATGTAAAGTGAGGGCCGTACATTTTAAACACAGGGTACATAATTGACAAAAAATATAATGTCAGCGTGTTTTATGAGCCTCGAGGGGAGTTGAATCAATTTACTGTCAAACAAAAATGATACTTCTTTTAATTTTCACAGTCGGTCTTTTGTAAGCAGATGTTGAGTTAATGGTCACCAACTACTGTACAAACAGTACACAAGTGCCTTTCAGTCTTTACATCAGTTACATAGGCTGTAACCATAACGACCCACAGCAAAACCGATGTGTTGTGCCAGCATCATGCAACATTTGGTAACGGTGTAATGCAGTGGCTTGTCCCATCATTCACACCCTGCCATGGCACATATTTAATGAAAAGTGACTGAATCCTACATAGCTACAACAACAAAGGGGAATCTTGTGCCAAATGATAAGGAAAGACATGGATTTGGAATTTGGAAGGAAAACGTGGCAGTCTGTTGAAGTGTAAAATGTAAACGTGAAACTTCCCAAGTGATGAAGGCTCAGACCTGGGATGGAATGTTGGGCTTCCATCCCTACTTTGACATTCAGCACAACTAGGATGGCAGAGCTGTCAGCTGTATGTACCAGTTGCACTTTACACGAAGGAAATCCCTTGGTACGTATGTCTATTAGAGGCTGAGTGGACCCCAGGGCTACCGAATTCGGACCCTACTGATAATTGAACCCCACCTCCTGTCTTGAGATGCACTGCCCCAACCAACTGCAGGCATTGCTCATCCTCTCTCTTTTAGATGACTACCCTAAAGATGCCTGGAGAAGTAAGGAAAAGGTAGAAATCCTTAACCTTTTGACGCCTAATGTCAACTATAGTGGTCGTACCGCACCGCTAACCTCCAAAGTTGCATTTTATATATTTATTAAACAAATATAGGTACTGAATATTTTAAACATGGTGTATACTCTCCGTTTTTTTCTTTTCAAAATGCAGTTTGTTTCATAATTCTAACATATTTGGTGTCTGTATTATTCACATTTTATATACAGGATGTGCTAAAATTAAAAAAATAATTCCGGCGCCAAAAGGTTAATCGAGATATCTGGTAATCCAGTGACAGTCATACCAGATATCTCTTACATACCAAGTAGGGGTGCCAACCATTAGTACACATGTAGAGTGTAATTATTGTTATATTTAATGCTGTCATGTGGTAAGATTATATAATGTGAAAAACACATAAACGAAATGTGAATATCGAACACTGGAGAAATGATAACTGGCATGGGAAAGCAAAAGTACTTGGAGGACAACTTGGTTCAGTGCAACTTTGTCCTAAAATCCCAAATGAATAGGCCTTGGATCGAACTTTTATGGTGAGATGCCACAAAATAACTGCCTAGGCATGGCGTGGGTGACGTGTTGGAAGGAAATTTGAATACAAAATATGTCCTTGGAGACCTAGTCTGTAAAGGTTAAGTGGTTTTTATTTCGCACATTAGGCACTGGTTGTCAGAAGAATGATACTGGAACAATATCCTAAAATATGCTTTCGTTCTTACCATTGACAAGTACAAGTTAAGTGAAATCAGACTGAGATAAGAGAACAGTTAAATCCAGTATCCTGTGAGGTTTATTTATGGAGCCATGGATCTATACAGTACTCGGAATAAGTTAAGAAAACTGAATAAATAGGGTTTTGAAATAAACTGTATATAGCAATGGAAGTGTGGGGACACCCACATGTCATTCCATCTCCTATTCAATCCCGTTTCACTTCACAGCTCTCCTTCCTCTGTCCGTACCCCAATCAACATGTACCGACCTAGTCAACGGCAACCTCCCATGTCCGGAGGTTACAGGTGTTACAATCCAAGTGTCTTCGCCTCGCTACTGGTGCCCCCTGGCACGTAAGTAACAGGCAGATACACGAGGATCTGAGCGTTCCGCTGTTTGCCGACCACATCAGAGCCTTGACCGAGAGCTTTGACTCAAAATTAGCTGATGTGGGGAACCCCCTAGCACGGCAACTGGGCAGATACTTAAGCTAACCGAGGGTTGACCCCGTCACCTGACGCGAAAGCCAAGGGCGGCATGGGGACAGCAGGCCCATCGCCCGCGATGGCCAAGTCGACATCGTGTTCGGTGCTGATCAGCCGAGCGCCCTTCGGCTACTCTGACTGAGGTTTTCCGTGATTTTCCTCAGTTGTAAGGCAAATGCCAGGGTATTCGGTGCAAAGTCGGGGCACGTCCCGCACTCCCTCCCCCAGTCGCGGCGGCTTCACCTAAGCGCCTGACAAACGCCTCGTAACTCCAGTATGCGACAGAGCGAGTCTGGGCTCGGAATCCAGACAACCAACCAACCAAAGCTTATCCCTCCCATACTTAGTCCAGGGCAACATAGGCCCTAGTCTTTGGCACAATCAGTCAAGGCCCTCAGCTTGACTTCAAAATCGTTAGCTTAAGCATATTCCCCTGTTAGAGTTTAGGTGTCTGTTACTGAGCCTAGCAATGCGGTCAAACGCAGGAATGGCTAACACACAGGGGGACGTGTGTTAGCCATTAACACTTTGGCTTGGCTTGGAACGAGATTCATTGATTCGGAAAGGATTAACCGACAACACACATCAAGAAAGGACTCATCAAGACAGAAGACCCGACTGCCCGGCCACGTAGCCCCGTGGACCGGGCACACCACCGCTCATCCGGGACATCCAGCAGCAGCCCATCAGCACCAGTCACAGCCGCCTCAATTCCACCGCGGTCCTCCGGCCAACCAACCGCGTGACCAGCGGTTCATCATCGCCCGCGGCCTATCGGAGGCCTCGTCACGACATGGCAACGCAGCTCTACTCCGCAGTCAACACCACTCAACAGCAGATGACAAAATAACGGCAAGTAAGCCGCGACCTCAATTGTCAGACTGTACGGCAACTTTTGACATTAATAAATATTTATATATGTGTGTGGTACTGTAGTTGTCAATTCAACACAACCCTACAGTACCTCCATTGAAGAAAGAACCCTGTGTGTGTGCATCTGTGTCTAAAATGAGCCATCCCCGTTGTGTGTGTATATAAACAATAGGTGTAGGTATCAGTCAATAACACAACAATATCTAATAAAGATGTTTAATAAAGGATGATAGTAACTATCATCCTTTATTAAATGCCTTTTTAGATATTGTTGTGTTATTGACTGATACCTACACCTATTGTTCATCTGTGTCCATTTGTGTATGGGATCTAGAAACCTGAACAATGAGTTAGCCTAGGTCCAAGTTTGGCTGTTGTGCCTCAGAAAAGAAAAGAATTAGAAGAAGTGTGTGAATATGTTTATTTATGCTGTGGAACTAACACCACAAAGAAGATTTATGGAAAGACAAGAGGAAAAAATCAAATCAAAATTTTGTCATATGAAAGGGATTTTCTGAAATCCACTGTAAATTTGCCAAGGGGCACACACATCCCAAAAAATAAACACCCGAAGAATTAACAATGAGGCAATTGGAGATAAATTGAGAGTTAACAAGTGCTGAAAGGAGTTAGAAGTGAATGATTGTGAGTTTGGTGTAAAGGTGTGTGAGTATAACCATACTGCACATGGTGCGCATTCTAAACTGGTTGTTAACTGTGGTTTTCTGATTTCATTTCTTAAGTAGCTCATTTAAATTCATGGACGTTATTACATTTTAAAAATAAGTGTGGATGAGATAGGCAGGATATGCAGCATGTGTGGGATAGATGAGGATTGCGAATAAAATTTTAATCCGGAAACCTGATAAAGCCTGCCTGGGGACCTAGGCATGGATGGAAGGATAATGTTAAAATTATAAATAAAGTTTTAACGTTATAAAGATGTGGATTGGATTTATCTGACTTAGGATAGGAACCTTTGGCCTTCAACTGTGAACAGAATAGTAAGTTTTAGGTTCCATAAAAGGCGTGGAAATTCTTGATCATCTGGGCGAGCCATCCATCTTTTTGGGGTCAGAAAATTTTTAGGGTATGTTCCTGATTTTGCATCCCAACTCACAAGTCTGTGTTTGCAGAACTTTGAGCGTATGAGAAGTAGCTGCATAGTATAACATGCTGTTAAAATTCTGGATCCACATTAATGGAAATGATAAAGATGGATGCAGAATATTCCTCTGAAATATTAATAAATTACCTACAAACTACAAAACAAAATAAAACATTCTGAGAAGATGAAATTATAGAGGTTAGACAGTACAGTTGTGAGGATATTTATGTTTGTAGATACCACAGGTGACACATAGTGACCAGTTACACACAACAGATTGGAAGCGACGCTGTGGTGGAAGAATAGCTTGAATCCATACTAAGTTACTAAAATTTGGAGGGAAAATATTATGACAACGAGCTGACTGGTCTGATTAGTATTTATTGTCTGTTCTATATAGATATCGGTGGTTTTGGGTTGATTGGCTATGTTTTAAATTTGTCAGTACAGTCCAAATATACCACAGGTAAAATTCAATAACAGAAATTTCTCACAATTAATAGAATGGTTTCATATATGTGGACAGAATAACATCAGTTCAAAACATTTTTGGAAATAGGAAGCATACAGTTCACGGAATATGAAATTTATGCGTTTGAAAAATACTTTTTTAGTATTTATGCAGTTGTTGCTTTGATCATCTTCTCATTATTATCATTGTATTTTATTGATAGAATTCTCAAAGGACTTTTGCATTTTCATAGACATTCGTTTTCACTTGTTTGAAAATTTTGTCTGCTATTCATGTGAGTTCTGGTTGATACCTCGCTGATCCATGCATGACATTTAGTTGCAGTTTTCAATCATTGTACGCCAATGTTGTCGTTTGAATTTTCCGCCATGAGAGAAATTCCCGTCGTGTTAGATAAATTGCAATTGTCAGTTCTTGGTTGGTGGCACTGTCCGGCCCGCATTGACGGGGTTGGCTGGGTTGTCGGGGTATGTGAAAGATGGAAAACGGAAGAGATATTTGTTTTAATTTTAATCAAATATGCCGCTTCTGTTTGTCGCAAGGAGGTGTAATGTCTGCAATATTTGCAGATTGTGGTCAGGGGATTACTTCTCTACCAGCTAAAATCATGTCGTGTGTTCCAATTCAGGTTAGTTGTGATTTTGTGTTTCGATTCTATCACCCCTAGCTAAGAGGGGTTGTTGTGGGGCTGTTTGGGGCGGAGGCTTGGTTGTTGACTATTTGGTAGTTGGAACTATTTGGCGACGTATGTAGTTTATTTATGTAGAACAATGATAAACGTAAATAGAACGTTCCAAAATTTGGTCATAAATCGTTTCCATTTTCCTTCAGTGTTTCAACCGAAGATTATAAATAAAATATTTATATGGGTAACAGTTGATGGCATATTGATGACCCTTACCATGAAGTGTCGTGGACTTCTTATTTTGTTGGTCAAATGCATTTTATTTCCGGGCCAGGAACTAGATCCATGGTAGTTCCAGCTATTATATTTCGTAATATTTAACACGAGTTTTTTTTTTTTAGGTTTAATACTTACTGTTCTATCGGTTTTCTTTCAGAGCGTAATACAGTATGTTGTCGTTTTATAATTTGTCTGATGATTCGTGATTTTTATTGAAGGTGGATGAGATTATAGCATATTGTGTAAGCATGGAACTGGGTCCACCCATACAGTGCAAGTGGTGTGTAAGCTATTATGAAGCTGTGCCTGTAGTTTAACCCAACCATTTGTTACAAATCCGAAGTTAGTTGTAAAATACATTGCAACGGTACATCATTTATTAGTCTTCATTAAGCTTGTGCTTTAGCTAGGAGGGAGATTTTGTGCAGGATTCCCATTAAGTTTGGTATACCCAGTAAATTAGCAGGGACAATTAAAATGATGAAACATACAGTAAAATCTGGATAGATGTCATAGAAGTACATGTTTTTAGGAAATACAAAAATACCCACATTTATGATTTGTTTGTAGATTTTGAACACAGTCTTTATTGATGTTGATGTGTTAAATGCTATAAAAAAAAAAAAACTAAATGTCCTTCATTTTTGCATATGTATGTGTCATTGTTCTAGGGCTGGGGCATCAAAATGTTTTGTGTGGTGGGTCATACAGTCAGAAGTTTATATGCTTGTGGGCCCCTCTAATTTTTTGCTTGTAAAGGGTAAAGTATGGTTTGTTGGTTATTAAAAATATTAATTTCTCTAGCAGTAATACATTTGAAATTTCAAGTCAGATTCATCTTGCTTTTTGGATGCCTTAGTTTTAGGACAGTTCTGACTACACTTGGTGCATGAAAAAAAAATTCAAGCATATGGTAATGCTATGAAAGAATAGAACACAGCAACATAAGGAGTTGGGTGTAAAGAGGGATTAGGTCATTTAAATCAGTTTTAAATTTGGTGTGAAGGTTTGCTGGTGATCAAGAATTTGTTGCTACATAGCTCTCTCTGTCATATAATTTGGCTGGCCATTGTGAAATAAAGTTAAGGTCTTTCAAAATGTACTCCAGTAACTTACATTGATTTCTTGTTGGGTTCCAGCAGCCTGAAAGTGCTTGAACTTTTCCACAGGGCAGTTGGTGAAATTTTGGAAACTGCTTCCATGTTGTTGATTATGTAGGAATGTGGTCACATTTCAGTAATCCAAAGTTAATATCAGAATATTTTGTCACAGAGAAGTGGAAGAATTGTTATAAGTGTTTAAGGAGTTTTTAGAAAATCATAACTTTTAGATTTGGCTCTTGTTAGGTAGGCTGTGCAAGAGAATAATTTTTAAAGAGAAATGTATTCATAGCTGCCACATTTATTATCTTTTTCTGTATGTAATTTCACAAGGGGGGGGGGGGGACCATGTTTGTCAATTCAGAAAGAGGGGGACTGTTAATTTGAAGCAAGAGTCTTTCTTGAGAAGCTAATTGTGCTCTGCAAGACAAGTTTCTCGCCATTTGTCGTAGCCAGAAATTGTATCATGTGCACAGGAGTCACAGTATGGTGGGAGTTTGCTGACAGCATTATTCAATAAACATTAAATATATTTTAGGAATGAGACCATTAAGTAAACCAGAAACATATTTTTAGTAATTAGGGCTATTTTAAGATTCGAACCAGTTGGTCAATGATATTAAGGGAAGTGAGGAATGAGTATCCTGAGAAACAACTATAAATTCACTGTGTTTGAAATGGTGAATTTTTAAGAAGTCAGTGCCCTATGAAGAATTAAAGTCTGTTTTCTATATAATACCTAAGAAGTATTCTTTACCAAGTCATTGAAATAGTAAGAAGTATTGGATTATATAAAGGTGGGAGCCAAGATAGCACAGTGGGTATAGCATTTTGCTACAAGCTGGATGGTCTGGGGTTTGAATACCAGCAGAGGCAAGAGATTCTTCAAAACTGCCCAGACTGGCTCTGGGGCCCAGCCAGCCTCCTATTCAATGGGTACAGGGTTCTTTCATGAGGCTTAAGTGGCCTATGGTGTGATATTGACCACTCACTTCCATCTAGCACTGACATTAGGAATGAGTGGAGCTATACCTCTGCTTCCCCTATCTGCCTTCATGGGATGTAGAGGAACATCTTCATATAATGGTGCTGTACCACTGTGAAGGTGTGTAGGATTATTACCAACAAATTGTGATACTGGAGGGTGCAAGTTGTCATGGTGTGTTAATTCCCACATGTGTTTTGATCATAATTGTCTATTTTTATGATAATTTGTGTTATAATGGTAATGATATGAAGTTAGTCATCTTGGATGTGGCAGCGTTCTGATTGGTACCTGTCAGACTACTTGGTAGAACACCATGAAAGTCTTCAGTGTTAAGGAGGTAATAGTGAATGTACCAGGAGGCTAGTACTGAGCATGTTCTATTTGATTCAGATATTTGCAGGAGATGGCCTCCCTGCACTGATATGCCACCGATGTCTGTATCAAGTAGAGAGATCATTTGAATTCAAGGAACAGTGTGAGCATTCGGATGCCACGTTGAGGCAGTACTTGAAGAAACAGCGTGTTGGTGATACCTGTCAGGTAATACATAAAAGAGTTTGGATTTGATGAGTACGTTTGTAGTCAGGTTTGCCTGTTATGTAGGTCGCTGACCATGTTTAGGGAATAGTGTGCTGTTTTGTAATCTCTGTCAATTGGCTGGATCATCTGCAGTTAAACAGAGAAGGAAATGAGTGATTGATACTGTGTTGAACGTCTTGTCATGATTAAGTTAACACGGTCAGTAAAATGTCTGTTGCTGTACACTTTTGTGGCTGTTTGTGTCTGGATTCATAAAATAACTTTGTTATGTCTGCGATGTCATGTAGATTTATGCATTTTACAGGAATTCAAAATGAATGAGCTTCACATGGCGATTAACCAACATGTTTCTTTTTAATTTAGTTATATGTAAACTTAACATTTAGACGCCTAACGTCAACTATAGTTGACGTTCCACACCGATAACCTCCAAAGTTGCATTTTATATATTTATTCAACAAATATAGGTACCGAATATTTTAAACACGGTATATACTCTACGTTTTTTTCTCTTCAAAATGCAGTTTGTTTCATAATTCTAACATATTTGGTTCCTGTATTATTCACATTTTATATACAGGGTGTGCTAAAATTAAAAAAATAATTCCGGTGCAAAAAGGTTA
>Ga0123354_10015758_pt1 | contig 11824 bp, 5 predicted proteins | sample TergutLab28metaG_2_FD_97872 | JGI IMG/M metagenome (GOLD analysis project Ga0123354, IMG submission 97872) | Labiotermes labralis P4 segment gut microbial communities from Petit-Saut dam, French Guiana - Lab288 P4 | ecosystem: Host-associated > Arthropoda: Insects > Digestive system > Gut ... | reverse complement strand
CTTTCTCTTCAAAATGCAGTTTGTTTCATAATTCTAACGTATTTGGTTCCTGTATTATTCACATTTTATATACAGGGTGTGCTAAAATTAAAAAAAATAATTCCGGCGCCAAAAGGTTAATTACTCCATGGAGCAGAGTCCTTCTTCAGATGCTAACCGGTTCTCATTTATTCAAGAAATTCCCCGCATTTTGTGGAACCCCGAAAGTTCATTACCGCATTCACCAATGTCCGCCACCTGTCCCTATCCTGAGCCAGATCGATCCAGTCCATGCCCCCGCATCCTATTTCCTAACGAACCATCTTAACGCTTTAAACGCCGAGTTAAATCCCATCCGTCATCTTCTGGCATTATTAGGAGCTCACCATATTCTCCACGTTAGCATCGTAAGGGTTAATAGTATTCACCCATCTACGCCTCGGTCTTCCAAGTGGTCTCTTTCCCTCAGATTTCCCCACTAAAACTCTGTATGCACTTCTCCTCTCTCCATTACGTGCTACATGTCCGCCAATTTCATTCTTCTCGACGTGATCACCCGAAAAGTATTGGGTGAACAGTACCGATCATTAAGCACTTCATTATGTAGTTTTCTTCACTCCCCTCTTACCTCGTCCCTCTTAGGCCCAAATATTCTCCCTCAGCACCCTATTCTCAAACACCGCCAACCTACGTTCCTCCCTAAGAGTGAGCGATCTTTGCACCTACACCTAAAGATAATTTTGCCACTTTGTTAGAGAGGTAATGATATTTTCCTTATTGTGTTTGTTTTACCCTACTCTGTTTATTGGGGGACCGCGGTAGCAGAGTGGCTAAGGTGATGTTCTACAAATCGGAAGGTCCCTGGTTCGATCCCCGCTTGTGTCATTGGAATCCTTCATTGTCATAAAATACCTCCGATCTCACTATGGCCCTGGGGTCGACTCAGCCTTTAACAGAAATGATTACCAGGAATATTTCCTTGGGATAAAGACGGCCGGTGCATAACTTACCACCATCCTGTTCCGTTGTAACGAAGTCTGGGAACCTTAACTTCCTGGAAACCTCTGGGTCACTCCCAGCCTCTAACGGGACTGCTTTACCTTTACCTTTTACTCTGATAAATGAAGCAATATTAAAATTGGTAATTTCTACAGGTTTTCTATGTAAGGCACTGAAACTTGTACATGCTATTGATATCAAATTTGAAATATTTCTAATATCACTTAAGTGAGCCTAAAAATTTATTAGCCAATGTTGTTTCATATTCTGAAATAATATTTGGAAAATTATAAGTTCACTTACAAACAATAATTTTTTTTAATACGATGTTTCTGTAAGAGGTTTAATGCACTCGAGAAAATCATGATGTGATTCTGGGATTTTTCAATCCATTCTTCGAATAAGAAAAGAATATACTGAAGTGTTTAGTTACCTTTGTTATTACGTCACGTGCTAACCTATGCTGTTCTTTACCTTTTCAATATTCTTGTGCCGATGATGACACAATTTTACACAACAAATCGGAATAATGCACTTATACATATTAACACAACTTTATTCAAATTGCAACAGTTTCAACACTCAATGGTGGGTCCTCAGTGATTACTGATATATTTAATGAGCTCTTCAACAAAATTCGTGGCCAGATGTATGACATTGGAAGGCAACGTTTTGTACGTTGAGAGACGGTAGCGTATTATACGTTACGTGGCACAGCATATATTACGTTACGAGGCAGTAGCATGTTACACGTTAGGAGGCAGTTGCGTATTGTACGTTACGTGGCATTAGCGAATTTTACGTTATGTGGCAGTAGTTTATTACGTTACGAGAAAGTAGCGTATTATACATTACGAGGTAGCAGCGTATTATACGTTACGTGACAGTAGCATATTTTACGTTAGGAGGCAATAGCATGTTACACGTTAGGAGGCAGTAGCATGTTATACGCTAAGAGACAGTCGCGTATTAAACGTTACGTGGCATTAGCGAATTATACGTTACGTGGCAATAGTGTGTTACACTTTAAGAGAGAGTAGCGTATTATACGTTACGAGGTAGCAGCGTATTATACGTTACGTGGCCATTTGCCGCAGTCACGTAACATAAAATATGCTGCTGTCTAATCTGATACATCTGTACATATATTTGTTTGACTGGGCTCACGAAATATATCAATAATGCCTGAGGACACCCCCGTGAAGACTGAAACATGTAAGAGTGTATCAGTTTACATAAAGCAGTGTTAACATACGTAAGAGTGTTAGTCGGATTTTCATGTAAAAACACACAGCGCTGTTCCTTTCCTTCACCGTTACTTGACTGCTGCGTAAGGGACGAGGTCAATTGCGGGCATGTCAGGGGGCGAACTGCCTTAAGCAGTTTCATTGAGTGGGACAAAACCGAGCCATCAATCCTCAACTTGTTGCTTTTTCTGTGGCTGATAATCTAGTGTCTTGCCACAAATCTGTGGGAGTCCGCCTGCAAAATGACTGCACCTGTCTGCTCACACAAGTACAGTCTAGTATTAAATACACTCTGAATTTTTTCCACTCAGATTATTTACGTGTGTGGAATTATCTTTATATAAGTGGCAATATTTTTAGGTAAGAGATCTAACATTTATATTTGTTAATGTGCTAAAGTGTTTCTATTTTATATCATTCACTCTGTCTTCACTCACGCGGTTATTTGCAACGAATGGGGGTTATCAATGAGTAATGTACCGCGTAATAATCACATTGTTACTGTTGACTCAAATAAAGGCACATCAGGTACCCAGACGAGTGAAATAGAGATAAATGGGGTTGAATAATAGTAATAATAATAATAATACTACCCATGTGGAATGTAAAACCAAGGTAATACCAGTAACAATAGAGGTGACTGGGATTATTTCAAAGCCATTCAGAAAATATGTGAGCAACATACCGGGAAAATATGAAGTCAAGGAACTACAGAAAACAGTCATATTGGGCACTGCACACACATACTTCGGAAAGTACTAATGTAAAAGTACAATAGATTCAACAATGAAACTAACGATATAAGCACCATGAATAGTAACAACAGAATAGCTGCAACACTGTATTCCCTAGGGACATTCTTTGTCTCAGGAATATAAGTATAAATACCCTGCATAAAGAGATGATGATGATAATGATGATGGTAATGATAATAAAGACAGCCATACTTGGAACATCACACATAATACGGAAAGTACTGCAGTGTGAACCTTGCAGCCTGAGCGGTGGGGATCACCGCTGGCTCAAGAGAAGTACCAGGAAGAAAAGGCTTGTGACAGGAGACATCCATATGGTATAATAATAATAATAATAATAATAATTTAATTACAATTAAGAAATATCAAATAACGCTCGACTATAATTGTAAATCTGCTTACAAGTTTACAGTAAAATATTGTTAAATGAATTGATAAATTTATCATAAATAAATCATGATTTTGTAAACAAATTCTACTTCACATCTAGATACCGATCAGCCCAATCAAAACAGTAGCAGAGAGGAGGAACTCCAGAGTGGTTCTGATTGTGGTAGCAAAGCACAGCACCTGTCCTACCCCCTTTACTTCAGCTAAAAATGATTCAGTTTAGACATTTCCCAACAAAATGTAAAATTAAATTACACCTGTTCACGCCATGAAGGCAAATTTTGTTACTAGATCTGTGGCTCCACTCACTCATAACTTGCATCCTCGATTGACATGAGCTGTCATGTTCACTACCAGGCCACTTTAATTCCTGTCAGAAAGCCACAAGTTCTCCCTGAATAGGTGAGTCTTGATGGGTCCCAAAGCTGGTTTGGACATTTCTGCGGCGAGAAGAGTCTCATGTTCCTACCTGGAATGCAAACGAGATCGTCGACTTTCCATCGTGTGGACTGGTGACTCTTCACACAAAGGTATTCCGGCTATATGTTGTAAAATACACCCTCAATTTTATGTTAATACATATTAATTGAAAGGGGGTCATTGAATGTACACCCTCCGTACGTACTACGTAATTGTAAAACAACAAATCCTGTTCGAAGCAGGCGCTTTACCCTAAAAATGAAGAAACCTGGAGTTATCTAGCTTTAGAACATTCTTATGTGAGACGTGGGCCTCCCAGAGGTCAAGAAAGGGCATTGCATCTCTGACCTCGGATAAGGAAATTCTAGAGTAACAAATTTTTATGGAATCTTTAATTTTGAAATTTGTGGGTGTATTTATGGGTATCTGTAAGCAAACTGTTGACATTTATCCTGACAGAATATGGAAATTGAAGACAGTAAAACTTTTCAAGGTAAATAAATTAAAACACCGTAAGAATAGAGCCATTTCGGCTCCCGTTGTGCTGTTCTGCGAAGTGCCCACACTGATTGTGTTGATGTTTTTACATTTGCTAAGAAGGATTTTTAAGGCAGTGGCTTATCATTTGAACACCACGTGTCTGATATTCGTTCACCAGTGATAACAAAGCTGACGTAATGAAGAAGTAACAGGCAAAGTAAATTCACTCTCACGAATAAAAAGTATGTTACTTCTTAGTCTATCACAGCTCTTATTACATAGAGTATAAATTAAAATATGACTAAAATCACACAGGGTTATTCGAAATGACTGTCGGCGTTTTAACAACTTGTCATACACAATACACTTGATATAGCAGTATATGTGTTTCTTTTATTTAATAGAACAACAATCCATGTTTTTGTTACATATATTACAGGTGGTCTATATGTGTATCCTTTGTGATTCTACAAACATCAACACGGTAATGAAATGTAAGCACACAAACGCCTTCTCACAGCCTTTCGCTGCCATCTTAGTTAACTGCGCTCCAAGCGGAGACATGTACAACTACAGCACACCGCACATCTTAAAAGAAAACTTCGATAATTCTAGAACCATCGGTACAACTACATACCGCTATCACAAGTGTATTGTGTATGACAAGTTGTTAAAACCCCGACAACCATTTCGAATAACCCTTTATTAGCGACATGTTTTGGCTTTGTATAAAGTGATCTTTAGGTTGCTACTACAAGAAACCAAAACACATCGCTGATACGATTTTTAATAATTTTTTAAATTCATACTCTATAAAATTAAGTTCTTTTGGACTAAAATGTTACATTATATTATTTTTTGAAAACTCAACGGTGACTCCACAGCTGATACACTGTTACGAGTTGTACACCGCTTGCTGATACCAGGAGTAGGGAGGGCGTCGAGTCTAAAATAAGCGAATAACATGGAGACCACAAATTAAACATTTTACGGGCTGAGAATTTTAAGATATACGATCCCGAATCTTGCCGGTAAATGTATGGAACCGCATTACTGCCTTGATATATCGCTGGTGTTCCAGGACGTTGAGGTTCCTAGCATTTCTGGAAATCCGCAAGTCGTTTGATTTCTTATGACAATCAGCTACTGAACTAAAAGCATGAAAGCAAGTATCTACAATCTCAGGTTATATGTACTTCGGTTTGGAGGTAGGATAGAAGGAAAGTGGTTCCGAACATTAGCCTGCAGAACGAACAAATTGACCAAGAATTATGCAAACATGTGGCTTGTCCATGTGCAAAACGTTTGGTCCATTAAGCGAAATGTGTCTATTAAAAAGTGGAAATAATCTGATATTACAACGAAGGATGCAGTAATGGTCCTATGTTTTGTGTTAATATATTGTTATTTTTTCCATGGCGCAAGAGCCCATAGTGGGCCAGAGCCTATCTTTATCGAAGATTCACGATCACACTCAGACACAGCAGAATCTGTCGGACTCCTCTGGATGAGTGATCAGACAGAAACAGAGACCGCTGCCTGACAGCACAAAACTCTGACATCAGATAGAGATCCAAGCTTCATGCCGGATTCAAACCCGGAAGCACTAAAAGCGAGCAACAGCAGACCCTCGCAGCCACCATTTGTTAACAGGAACTCAGTTCTCAGAGTGGCATCAGGTACAAGAGCATTTGTTGAGTTCGTAACTCTGGCGTCAAGCGCTTGGGTAAAAACATAGCAGCGGCTGCAAATGAACGATAAATTACGCGTGCCTGCACGTGTAAGGAAGATAATATTAATCATGATTCGACGTATTTACATATCACGTGCGTTCATTCACTCAGAACGAAGAAATTTGCGGTTTAAAGGAATGTAAATCATGAAAAATCTCTTGACCAATTTTCATATGAAAATGGTTATACAGATATGCACTCAGTTACTGATATACAGACGGCATTGTGACGTCACGGGCCTACTTCCCTTATTACAATACTAGAAGCGAATATAATATATAATATATATTTACATAAATTATAAATCTCACAAGGTGTAAATAAATTATTGTGGGTTCATATTTTGTTTCATATGACCAGATGCACTGCTACGTTTCGAAGGGATATCGTGCCTACACTTGCAGGGTGGGTAAGAAGCCACAAAACGCTGGTGTCTACCAACTAAAATACACGGCGCCACGTACCGTACGGCAGTAACCGCAATCACAGTGGCCGCCATGTCAGCGTACCCTTGGCAAAGTACGAGAGATCGCAAGAAATGTAGATCGGTAATAAGAATTAAGTTTAATTCTAGTGAAGAGGCGACAGATGTCACTAGTGTGCCTGTGAGTGCATCCTGTGGGAAGGATCACAGATAAAAAAAAAACAGGTGACACTGCAGAGAGGAATGGGAGGAAGTGGAGAAAGAAAGTCTATTCATTAGACCGCAAATTGTCTGTAAAATGTCGACGAAAAGTCACAGGTTTAGCGTTTCAGTAGCAGCTAACCACACCAACAAGTGCGTTTGGAAGAGTGTTCAAAGTTCTGCAGATCTGTATCTATTACTTTCTTCTCAGTAACACCTTGCCCAAACCGCGGTAGCACAGTGGTTAATGCTGTGCTACAAATCGGAAGGTCGCTGGTGTCATTGGAATTTTTCATTGACATAAAATCCTTCCGATCGCACTATGGCTCTGGGGTCGACTCTAACAGAAATGAGTACCAGGATGATTTCCTGGAGGTAAAGGCGGCCGGTGCGTAAGGCTGACAAACTTAACACCATCCTGTGGGTGGTAAGGGAACCTTAATTTCCTGGAATCACTTGGGCCACTCCAGGCCTTTAACGGGACTGCTTTACCTCAATATCTTGTCCACAGTACACGTAAAAGCAAATGATTATAGAAGCTTAAGGTGAAAAGGGTAAAGTTCCCAAGTCCATAGCATGAAGGCACAGAATGAAGTGGAGGTAAGGATCCACTCATTCTTAAACTCGGTAACAAACGGAGTTGAGGGCCAACATGAAGCCCGGCAAGTTTACTTCGTGGAATGAACACCGTTACCGAGTCAAAAGGAGGATGATTGAGCCACAGAGCGTGACCGGAATTTTTGAATAAAAAAATTTCCTTCTTACTTCCTGAACGCAATCTTCTGATGTTCCAGTTGTAGCCTAGCAATTGGTGTTTGCTGAAATATCTTTCATAAGGACTGCAGAATATTTAAGCATTGCAGATAGTGAAAAAAATTATGGAAGAAAAGGGAAATCGAATTTTCTCAATGAAAGAATTGATGCACAAATATGAAAGAAATTTAAAAGAACATACTGTGAGGGCGAGCGTTTAGATGATTTCAAAGAGAATTTTGGGTTTCGAGGAAGTTTTCAAGGTCTCGTAAACGTTGGAAGAATTTTGTGTGTACAGCATTGCAGATGGTAAAAGAAATGATGGAAGAAGGGGGGAAAAGTATATTCTCAGTAACACATTTGCTGCACAAATAAGAAATATATAAAAAAATCACGCTGACAGGACGAATTTTGGGTATCAAAGAAGTTTCCCAAGACCTCGGAAACGATGGAAGAATTTTGTTTTATAATACCCCCTAAAACTGTAAAAGCTGATGGTAATGGCGATGGTCCATGAAGCACAATTTGAGTTTTCATGTCATGGTACATGTAAGGCAAGACCGACGAAGAAAGGGCAAGGAGACATCTCCGGAATCCCCGATATTCGCCTGCAGTGTAGTGTCACGCTTTGTGGGGCATCTCTAGTTGCAGGTAACGCTGCTGCAGATGTTTTTTGCTCTATTCTCACTCTCTCGCACGCCCTGAGCACGGGGCTGCATCGATTGGCGTGCGCCATTCTGCAGGCTGAACCAGTTTTTGGCCGGGTGGAAGCCGTGTCTATGAAGACACGCTCCACGTGCTGCGTACGTCTCTCCGTACTGCTGTGGCAACAAACAACTATTCTGGTCAATTTCCTCTACCGTCATGCAAAGAGTCTGTTACTGAAAACCAACTTAATGACTCTTATTCATGACTTATGCTTCAACATCCGTTGGTATACATCGTCATGTTTATTAATATGGTAAGGTTTGTTTTCATCGTCATTACCCACTAAAATAAAGACCGGATTTTTTCAACACAGGTCGTTTTTACGAACATATATTTGGGCAATGACGACGAACTCCGTCCTTTTTTTAAAATTCCTTCTCCAAAAATTAATTTAAAAAAAAACAGAAATTTAAAAATTGATAACTCTGCCCGTACTGTAAGCCATGGGAAATATATGAAATATGTTAGCCACCCCTGGCCTCCGGTGGTGGCAGCACATTATCGTAACAAGTTTGCGTGAATACAGTAGCTCTACAAAAATTGTTCTTGTACATAGGGCTCAGTTATATTCGTCAGATCCTATCATTAACTTCACACGGTTCAGAGGACGTTTTGCTGTTACAATGAATAAGACTCAAGAACAGGCTGTTAACATTTTGCAATTTTTCCACCATCACCTGTTTTTTACTTTTGGCATCTCTAAGTGGCAATTTCTTGATTTTGTTCATTTGACAACATCGCTGTTTCTATTATTGAATGGCATCGAAACTGAATAGAAAAGATAGATTGATGACGTCAACATTTTATATCGAGAAGTTCTTTAAAGTTTAAAAATATATATATATATATATATATAAGTCTTTGTTGATTAGAAATTGTATTGTTTATATTTAAGAATTAACCGTACTAGTAGGGCTATCAAATTATATTTATTGCTGCGTCATCCTTCAATAAATTATGCATAGCAGTGACTGAAACTACATGTTTGCAATTTGAACTGCAATATAACATATTCAGGCGCTGCAAAACTAAAGTGTAAGGGGGTGGGCTGTATTAGTCTTAAATACTATGCTGACTCAGAGGAAATTATTACGTGACCTTGAGATGAGTTATCGACGACAGCCAACATGAAGACACTTGCGTCTGACTATAAAGATTCAGAGGACCGTAAATTGAATACGTGGATAGCAGGTGCCACATTAACGTCACTCGCCTACCAAATTACAAGGCGTTATGACCCAGATGACACTAATATTTATAGGGTAACGATCGTCGAAATTTAAAAGGAAAATTCTGGGGAGTACATCTGTACTTACCTAACCAGTGGCTTTGTCGATATTTGAACACAATTTCTCTTACGTTTGACAGTCTGCACGAACAGGTTAGTCTGTGAAAACTTAAAATTAATAATGTTAAAAGATGGAGTAAGCGCACTGAAAACTGCACCATAACAGTTAAAAGAAAGAATAACATTAAACTAGAGTAGTATTTTTCTTGTAAACAAAACATATTGGGATATAAATTTTGAATTTGTATGAGGTTGGATGTAGGATATACTATTCTATAATAGGGGACAGGCAGGATATAGCACAGTATATATGTGAGAAGGAAGTTGTATTGTTGTATAATGTCAATGAAGTAAGGAATTTTCTGTAACGTGCGAGTCAAGTTGGATACAGTATTGAACAGTGTGAGACAGGTAGGATATATTTTTGTACAATGTGAGTAAGGTAGTATAGAGCATTGTACAATGTGAGACAGGTAGGAAATGTTGTAGTGCAAACTGAGACAGGTAGGCTACTCTATTGTACAATGTGAGCCATGTAGGAAATGGTATTGTACAAAGTGAGACAAGTAGGATGCAGTATTTTACGATGTAGGACAGGTAATTTAGAGTGTAGTACAGTGTGAGACAGTAGGTTAGGGTAGAGTACAATGTGAGAGAGGCGCGAAACAGTAATGTAAAGAATGAGACAGTTAGGATAGGGTATTGTACAGCTTGAGACAGGTAGAATATGGTATTGTGTAGTGTAGGACATGTAGAATAGGGTACTCCACAATATGAGACAAGAAGGATAGAAATTGTCAAATGTGAGAGGGGCGGGATACTGTAGTGTACAAAATGAGACAGGTAGGATAGATTACTTCACAATATGAGACAGGTAGGAGAGAGTATTCTGTTATGTAAGTGGTGTAGGATATAGTATTGTGCAACGTGAGGCAGGTAGGATATGGGTATTGTATATTGTGAGACATGTAGGGTAAAGTGTTTAACAAAGTGGACAGGTAGTATAGGTTACTCTAAAATGTGAGACACAGAGGATACAGTATTGTACAATGTGAGACCAGTAGGATAGTGTATTGTACATTGTGAGACAGGTAGGATAAAATATTTTACAAATTGGACAGTTAGGAAAGGGTACTCTAAAATCCGAGACAGGAAGGATACAGTCTCGTAAAACGTGAGAGAAGTAGGATACAGTATTGTATAGTGTGAGACAGGTAATATAGAGTAGTTTAGAATGTGAGACTGTGTATGGTAGATTACAATGTGAGATACACGAGATAGAGTACCGTGGATTGTGATGGCTGTATTCTGTTCGGAGTTATGTTTGTTTAGAGACCAAGAATGTCTAAAATCTTTTCTCCGTTTACGTTTCCTGGTACAGATATAAAATACACACGCACTGAAGTGTAAATTAGTGCACATGTTTGTTATTTCTATATAAACATTTTACGAATGACAATATTTTATTTTTCTTCCCGAATCCAGATCAATACTGCATTGCCTGAAGACGTGACAGAAATAAGCCACTTCAGGTTGCAAACCATCAACACACACAGTCAAGTTTAGCATTAACACCTGCTGGAGACACGCTGAATGCCGATGCACAGTTTGCCAAACGCATCAAAGAAGTTCTGTATATTCTTAATTATCACCAATTGAAGCAGCGAGAGCCCGGAAGCCCTTGGATATAATCATGTAACGAGATGCAACAAGTGATACTTGGCAGATATTTCCAAGAACGCCCGTCTCTAACGAGATGTGCCTGCAACATTTGGTGACGATGAGAGCAGGAAAAGTGGTTACTGTTGAAACCTGGAGATCCTGACGACAGGGCTGTTCTAGGTTTGGCTGAAGTTGACTCCGAAAAATGCGTGGGGAAAAGCCGATTGTCATCCTACGGCTATGCTTGTCTTTCCTGTCTTTATTATTTTTCACTTTCTTTCTTTCCTTCATTCTTTTCCTACAAGTATTTCATTTCTGGATATAAGGGTGTATAATTGTACAATATGAACCAAAAAAATGCATCTTCTCTAAATTAATATTTTAATGTTTAATCTTTGATGTCTTTTGTTTAATTTAATTTAGAAAAATGTCTATTTTATTGTTTTATATGATATAATTATAACACAATGCAGGGTACAAAAACATTAAACAAGTAAAAATGGTGCATAATTCGTAATTCAATGCACCCTGTACATTTGTCCATCAAGTGAGAGTATCGTATGCACAAATACGAAATTCATGTGTTGGTAAAACTGCATGTTTAAATGATAAAGACATGATAGCAACAAAAAAAACACAGACAGTAAATTAGAAACCTTGGTTAATATTATTATTATTATTATACAATATGTATGTCTCCTGTCACAGGCATTTCTTCCCGGTACTTCTCTTGAACCAGCGGTGATCCCCACCGCTCAGGCTTCAAGCTTCACATTGCAGTACTT
>Ga0123354_10015756_pt1 | contig 11825 bp, 3 predicted proteins | sample TergutLab28metaG_2_FD_97872 | JGI IMG/M metagenome (GOLD analysis project Ga0123354, IMG submission 97872) | Labiotermes labralis P4 segment gut microbial communities from Petit-Saut dam, French Guiana - Lab288 P4 | ecosystem: Host-associated > Arthropoda: Insects > Digestive system > Gut ... | reverse complement strand
TAAAGTGCGGCCGGGGCGTGCTGCTGACCACTCACCTCCTTCTAGTGCCGCGGTCATGGAAGAGTAGAGCTATACCTCTACCCACCCTCTGGGCCACACCGGACCTGTAACGGGATCACTTTATCTTTACCTTTTACTTTTAAGAGTCTAAAACATTTAGTGTCGAGTGTGGATAATCAGGATAAATTTGAATGCATGCTACAAGTCAGTGCAATAAATCTGTTGTTACTATTTTGAGGTAGGCAAAATTCTTTTTTTTTTTGTGGGACTGAGGAAGACACAGGAATGTCGGTCACAGTAACTCATATTTCGAAGCAAATATTCTAGCAAAACACATTGCATGTGTGGAAAAAATATCACTGCTGCTTTTATGTTGAAAATTCATTACTCATTGGAATTGGAATTTCGTTGTTTAAAGCGAATACAGTGCATTTTTAATGAAGGTTTAAAATATATCTTAATTCTTTCACTTTGCATCAATTTGTTTTGCTTTTCATAACAGGTTTCTGAACATTAGCATTGCTCATAATCACATTTAAGAGGTATGACAAGAAGTAAGACACGTTGTATTTTACTTATATATATATATAATATCTCTCAAGAATTTTTACACAATTTAGATTGGGTTATCTGCGTATATTTTCATTGTGGGACCAAAAGTTAATCTACTTCATGTGGTGTGACGTTCGCTCAATAGATGGCATTATAACTGTATAAACCCCAACGCTACTTTAAAGTGTAAACCCTGTAACACATCCCGGCGGAGAGCTTCACTTTCGAACAATTCAAGATTGTAGTACTGAAGTGAAACTGGGAACATGAGAATTTATACGAAGTCCAAAGTGAGCGGCGGCGTGAAATCTTCAATAGAACCTCCATTATAGGTAAGGTGCGATGCAACTTGTGCTCAAGAAACGGTCTGGGAGACCCCGCAAATTGTGCTTCTTCTGCCTCTTTTGTGCTTGTGTTGTAATTCACAACATCACGAAAAACAAATCCATGGAACCATTTTTTCGTGAGATAGAAATTAGCAAGACTACTGTTCACTGAATTTTTAAAGTTGTATGTGGAAAGTTTACATTCCAAACCTGTTACTTGCCATGAACGAAGTAGATTCTGATCGAACAGTACAGTTTTGTGAACTGTTTCAAAGAAAAGTGTTAGATATTGCAGTTTGCGAACAAGATTGTTCGTTCCGATGAAGGTTCATTTAAGGGCAATGGTACGGTGAATCAAAACAGTTTCCTTTACTAGTCTCCTGAAAATCCGCGTATTGCTGAGAAAAAGACACTGAATTGACCAGAAATTACTTACTGGCTTGAAACATTATCCAGGGTTTGCAATAGCCTCTTCTCTTGTGAAGAAAAGATACTGACCTTGCGTACCTCAATATTCTTGGGACACCCCTCGCGCCTGCCCTTCGTGATCTCAATGGAAATGAGGAATTTTACTGTCAACAGGATGGGGCACCCCCACATTCCCATCGTGACATCTGGTGCTACGTGATTAAACTTTCAGCCCGGATGTACAGGACGAAGAGGAAGTGTTGAATACCAACCACGCTCACTCGATTTTACGCCTCTTGACTTTCACTTGTTGATGTACGTGGAGGATCTAGCATTTCTTATAAAGCCAACAACACGGGAGGCGTTACGTGAAGATATGGAGGGTTCGTGGGCAGCTATCCCAATATACACGATTTTGGACTTTTCCACTAACTCGTCCGCCGAATTCAGGAGTGCCTGAATTTTAGCCGTGAACATTGCGAAAGTTTGTCCTAATTCTATGTGTGTCAAAAAACCTTCAGTGTTCAACAAACATCGAATCTTCTAAGGGGTATTTTATGTACATTAAATTGTTTATAAATTTTTAGCCGTGCTATACATATCTAGTACTAATGTTTAATGCATATGACCAGCCACAAAGTACTCTCCTTCTGGCTTTTCACCACGCACGTTTCCACCTTTGCTGAAAACATTGACGAATGTTATTGTCCAGATGTGTTTTTATAATTCAAGTCATATTATTTTCAATTTCTAAACGTGAATCAGGCGTTTCCAAATTGAATTTTAATTTATGAAACATAAGAAAAGTTAGACGGGGCGAAATGAGCAAGCATGGTGGGTGATCAGCATTTACAAATATTTTGCCCGAAAATCGCTTCGTTAAAATTTTTGTGCTAAGGTGCATTATAATGACACAAAATTCACATTTCCGATCTAAGTTTTGGTTTCTCCCGATTAATTATCTACCTCAAACGCCCCAACGTCTTATGGTCGAACGGTTTTTGTTTGGTTTACATGTCTGTAATTAACATTACAGTTCAGCAACAAATGGTGACGTAACAGAGAAGCACCGACGATGCTGCCAGCCTGCAGCATCGTCGGTGCTTTATACCACAAGCTGTAAACACAGTCTAGTGCTCTTGAGGATGGGTGAAATTATCGCCCGAAACATGTTGAGCTGATTGAAATTATTAATAAACCGTCATTGTTTCATCTATTTGGTTATTTATATTATTGTATGAAGGATGCACGATCACACAGACATCAGGTTTAGCTTATATTTCCTTTACTGCAACCAGTTTAAATATTATGCAACAGTCGATATGTATATATTGATGACAGGGTCTACAATTTCATTCAATTTATTGGTATCGTATTAATTGCTTCATTGTTTATTAAATATAAATAATTTTATTTCATAAATTTTACGGCGACACAACAACTGAATTGACTAACTACTGAGTAAAAAAACAGTTTTGGATTTACAGGATAGACGAGGATAAATTTTCGGTCTTTATATACCGAAACCGGTGACAGAAATTGCTGCATTTACTATTTTGTAAATATGAGGCGAGAAGGTGCCGGTTTTTGAAATTGACAACTTAGAGGTTTTATAGGGAAAGTCAAAAGAACTGAACATATCCATGCTTTAATGAACAGTGAAGGCCCACATGATAGTAAATTCTTACATATAATTGTTAGAAAATGTAAATTTTTAAATTCCTGCCCTAATATAAATTACTTTCAATCCGCCATGGACACGAATATGAATAAATAGAGTCAAATACTACTCGACCGCAAATCCGGTTAAAGAGAAAACTGTCTTGACCAGAAATATGAGGTCCCGCGAATAGAGAGTAAATCAGTGTTTACTTACTCTTAATTGAAGAAAAATATCTAACATGGTAAGCTTGGTGGCTAGGTTGCATACTGGTCCGAGAGAGGATTCCGAGACTGATTCCCGACAGGTCAAGTATTTTCCTCTTCACCAGCACTTCCAGTCCGGTACCTCGATCCAGCCACCCCCCTATCCAAGAAATGAAGCTGGAGCTTGTGTCTGAATATTCATCTCAATCTAGTGCCGAGATTAAGAATGCTTTACCGCTACTTCCGCTTAAGTATTTATAGATTTTTCTTAATTAATGAAGCAAGGTAAAACTTTCCCACTCACTAATCGGCAACTAGATACATTAACGAGCATACTATAAAATTCTGTCTTGTCATGTGGCTTTCAATATATTAATACTTAACTGTGTGTTTGGAAATGATTTAGAGTACCTTCCTTAACCTGTGCCTCATGAATATCCTTTGACACACTGAAGACGAAATTAGATAAAATTACATAAGCATTCATTTCATACTTTAAGTAGCACGCAGCTCACTTTGATTAAATGTGTAAATATTGTATAGATAAACAACTGCTCGTTCACTGGAAACACTTCGTGAAAATATGCAGAGTTTCTGCCTGTCAGTTTTAAATATCACGTGCAGTTGTATGGTGAAACACGTTAGAAAATTGACTTCCTGCCTCAGAAACACGAAAGTGTGACGTTATTCCTGGAATATATCCCTTAATGCCGCTTAGGCTTTAAAAAAATTTTATTCAAAAAATGATAAATATGTAAAAGTAGTAAATGAAAATAATAGGTAATATTTAGTGTTATTTGTTGTTGAATTATAAGCAATATGTAGTACAATGTGTTGTGACTCCTTGTAGTTTAGTAGGTATGTACTAAAATTAAGGACGCACTGGCTGCCTACGAAACTTTGGACTGTACCTACCAAACCCCACCAAGTTACATTTTTCAATGCAATAAACTTCAGGTTTTTCTGTGGTACAAACACACCTCACTAGCAGAACTCTGTCACATCCCTTACACTTTGTAGTAATTAGCAGCAAACTGACCCATCGTCTGTACTTGTAAAACGAAAGCACGTAAAACATCCGTCGCGTCGATACGTGCGTGTGGTGGGTCTAATTCACTTCACCGAATTAGGGTCTCACACTGTGCATGACAGATTGTTTCTAGTATAGGTCACGTTCGAAATTCAAAATTAGCCTGTTTCAAATGTGACATTGTTATTCATGTTCAGTTTCAAACAAGAAAAATTGTTAAATTACATGAAAGTGACAATAAACCGTGCATTGCTAATGAAGAGGAATTTTTTGTGACTGTAACTCGCCCAGAATTTCAATAAAACGTGTGAATATCAGTGAGCGCGCGAGACACGGCCTGATGCTGTGTATCAGCTTTCCGAGCCAGTATTCTGTGTTAGTGTAAAACAGAAGTAGTACCAGGCGTATAAAAAAAAATATTTTACTTTTGTGCAATGCGAATGTTCGCAAATTTGCCGCTCATTAAATAGTAATATAACTCTATTAAAATCACGCACGGTGGGATTTACGTGACTTGTAGCGTCTAAGGAGGAGACTAAAAGCATGTGAAACCAATTAATTAGAGACCCGAAGTAAAGAGACTATTCGGCGAGAATAGGCATGGGAGAAAGAATATTAAAACTTATCTCCGACAAACAGACGTATAGGGAAGAAATATTGTGTGTGTGTGTGTGTATGTGTGTGTGTGTGTGTGTGTGTGTGTGTGCGTGTGTGTGGTGTATGACATATGGACCTATAAAGGGCCTGGATAAAGTAGTCACATGGCCACAGGCAGACTTACTTTCTGGCGAATAACAATTCAAAGCAGTTATGTACAAGAAAGAATCCTTTTCCAGATTGTCTCATTTCTTTTCTTTTCTTTTTTTACTTATGCCTTGTACATAAACGTGTGAGCAGAATCTAGGGTACTTTATTTTGAGGCGTAGAACTTGACGTGTATTTTGTAGTTCGGTATTGTAAGAGGCTAGTTGGTGTAATGAAGATTTCTTCTTAAATGTGTTATGGAAAGATACTTTCTGTTATTACTCAACTTATGAGCTGAGCCAATTTAAATTTGGAAGTGAAATCTTGGCGAAAGGGAATGAGGAAAAACTGTACATAAGATATTTCTCAGGTCATTTGTAAAATAAACATTATGACACAGTCTCAAAATGAAGAGGGGTGATGTACTGCAGCTACAGTTCTATGCTTATGTAAAAGTAAGGTAAAGTGCACCCTTGTACAGGCACTGAGGCTCTGTACATGCCGTACGGCCCATAGGGGGATTAGAGGTATAGCTCTACTCTTTCTTGACCACGGCACTAGAAGGGGGTGAGGGGTCTCTATGCTTATGTACTCACCGCAAAATGGAGCATAGTGAGTCCTCCAGAAAGCTGGTTTGCAGCCCATATCTTCGCACATACAAAATGAGTATTGACAACCCTGCGCGCCGTCTGTTTGCTCGAACCAGTACGCTCCTTAACACAGATACAAGTAACTTTCTACGTACAGACTGGTGGTTGTGACGTAATATCTTCAGTACTTAAAGCGTTGTTAAATATGGCAGGAAATAGATCGAACGTTGAAATTAAGAACAAAAGCTTGCGCGTCCGCCTGTAAGTTATGCAATTCCCAGCGTTGGCGAAGGGTTGAAAAGGAATTGGGGAGGGGGGGGGTGGAGAGTAGGCATCCCAACGTCGTCCTGCTCGGCTGTTACATATCGGGTTTAGTGTCTAACCAATGGAATTAGATTATCAAAAGCCTTTACCATGGCCCTAGACGTTTAGCGGTTAATTGTGGAGTATTTGTATATGCTGCATGTAATTCGCTTTTCGGTACAAACATGGACTTCGCCAGGACCTACGCAGAGACCTACATAAACTGTAACTCTATTTTGATCATACCCATTAAACTATTCACGATTTGGTACGATGTTGGAGAAAGCGTTTAGAAAATGAGATACACGTTTTGTTACTAGTTCGCCAAATGTTTAAAATAAATTCAAAATAAATTAGCAATATTCTTTATATTAGAGAAGAACGACATGGTTTATGCAGTATTGCTTCTTGATATCAGGATAATTATGAAACACTTGTAATGAGCACAAAATAAAACACTCTTCTTGGAAAATTATCACACATTAAAGACCAGTTGAACAAAATTTGAAACAAAGAAAAAAACGAAGAAAAATAAATTACGTGTACATTTTACGAGTAAGAAAGTTCTTTGGAATATTTCATGGAATATCTCGAATAACTCATAGGAAGACTCGAAAGCTAAAAGAAAATTAATAATTAATCTCAATATTGGCGAAAGAAATTTAAAAAGTTGAAATATTCAATTGTGTGACTCCAAACAAAGAATTTTATAATACAAAATAAAACACACGCTAAAGAGTTCTAGATTTCTAAATTGAAAATTTGATACTTGGCTCTACATCAGAGAGGATTTTGAAACTAACCACGAAAAATGTTTTCTTAATTTTAAAGCTGTAAAATTCACAGCACAGCTAATTTAACACACCTTTAAAAATCAACACCCAAGCAACACATTTCTCACAGCTTTGCCAGTTCTCTTAGCTACTAAACTCCTGTTACTAGCTTTCTTAAAATGTTAAAGGCAACAGCAGAGAATATTAATAAATTAAATAATTACATCTCCATTACTGTCTGTCGGTAACAGTGACATATGGGTCTACAGACAAATGAAAGAGCTCATACACTTGCAAAAACGGCAGCAGCAGATCTGAAAAAAAGATAAAGTATTTAATTAAGTTTATATAACATAAGCACAATGCTGGCCTTACAGTTGTACAAGTCAATTGATCATGTCCCTTTCCCTGAGGTGTCAGTTTGATTCGATATATTTTTTTTTAATGTTTCTTGTGGGTCTCTCGGGTTACTACATACCCTGCCGTCACCAATATAGGCTAAGATGACGAACGCTACCATTTGCCCTCGTTAGTTCCATGGTGGCGTCACCACTTAACCTTTTGGCGCCGGAATTATTTTTTTTAAATTTTAGCACACCCTGTGTATAAAATGTGAATAATACAGAACCAAATACGTTAGAATTATGAAACAAAGTGCATTTTGAAGAGAGAAAAAACGGAGAGTATACACCATGTTTAAAATATTTGGTACCTATATTTGTTGAATAAATACATAAAATGCAAATTTGGGGGTTAGCGGTGCGGTACGACCACTATAGTTGACGTTAGGGGTCTAAAGGGTTAACTTTTTGGCGCCGGAATTATTATTTTAATTTTAGCACACCCTGTATATAAAATGTGAATAATACAGGAACCAAATACATTAGAATTATGGAACAAACTGCATTTGAAGGGAAAGAAACGGAGAGTATACGCCATGTTTAAAATATTCGGTACCTATATTTGTTGAATAAATATACAAAATGCAACTTTGGAGGTTAGCGGTGCGGTACTTCAACTATAGTTGACGTTAGGCGTCTAAAGGTTAACAAGACAATCTCACAAAGAGAATACTGTAGAAATTCACACTTTCTTCTTAAACATTAAGGCTGATAACCAAAAGTAATTAATGCGTTTCGTTGGTGTTATCAATCTCCGCATCTCAGAGAAATATCGTCGCATTACTATGTACCTTTTCTGCGCGTGCGTAGCAGAACTGACTGATTGGTCAAGAGGAAAGTCATATCACACTCTTATTATTCCAGTCGTAGATCATGGTTCTATAAGCAAGGCATGTGATGCGAGTGAGTGTTGATGGTGTGGCGTTCACCATAAAGTTACTTTCAGGTAATAGATGAAACATTTTCACGCCGCTCCAGATAACGGTTGTGGTTTATTATTCAAAGCTAAATTATGTGCGTAAATCACAGAGGGAAATAAAAATATCTACAATAATAAATATTAAGGTTTTCGAGTATAAGTAAATAACCTCAAAGCAAGCAAAATTTCTGATATCAATTAAGTAAGACTTTCGAATTTTGAAATTTTTAGTTGCGCTTAAGTATGAAATGAAAGAAGGTAATTTTAAAATGGACCTTAGAGAAGTGGGATGTGGAGGCCAGGATTGTGTGTATCTGGGTCAGGATAGGGACAGGTGGAGGGCGCGTGTCCATGTAACAATAAATTTTCGGGTTCCATAAAATACGTGGAAAGTCTGGGCTACACGAGGAACTGTTAGCTTCTCAGAAAGGACTCTGCTCCATGGAGCTACGTAGTTAGTCAATCATTTACTTAGTGGGTTAGTTAGTTAGAAGTATGAAATCCGAAATTAAAGAAATTCAACCATTTGTGTATTTTGAATTGCTACATGTAACCAAGTTGATCTGCGTTTAAGATGAATTACTACGGCAGGTATTGAAGCATGTAGTTCTAACGTAAAAGATGTTTTAGAACAAAAATGTCATGAACCAATTGAAAATTCACCAGTATTAAAATCAATCCACCGTTAAGTCCATCCTTTTTATTGCAACCGGTAAATCGTGCCCAGTCTAACATGCACAATAAATTCACTGATTTACCTGATTGAATTCTGCTCGAAATGTAACGTGTTTGGAAGTCTTGGGTAACGTGTCTTCGCTCAGGCGTGCTGAACACCAAACCTTGGAGCCTATAAGTTTTACCAACACGCACTTTGGATTATGTAGGGTTCACGACAGAAGTATTTACCGGTTACTCTTCAGTCATCCTTTCAAACAAATTACTGTGCTTCGCATCCCAGAAGACAGTTATCTCAAGAGGCAACGGTCCATAAAAACTTAATGCGATTCGCTGCAGGAACAGATATATCTGTTCCTGCTTGTTCCTGCCCAGCTGACGGACGAAGCATATTTCCTATGAAAGGGGTTCTTAACAGCCAGCTAAATTAGTACCCACATCTACAATTCTACAAGAGATAACGTCATCTATTCTGTGTACGTTCTTATGGCGATGTATTTTACATCAGTGTTTTCTGATTATCCACAGTATATTTTTATTAAAAATCACAGTAGAATACAAGATTTACTCTGCTGCAAGTTATTCGGGCATGAAGGATAGTGAACAGTTGAGCTGAGCTCCATTCCTACATAGACTACGTAATATATCGAGGCTCCAGAAAGATGTCCTGTTGTTTCCTTCCCATCACATTTCCTTCTATGCCATATATTCGTATGTCATAATTTTCACAAGCGGTAATTGCTTTCGACTGGACGATTTAGGCCCGTGAGCGCTGTAGTCGAGCACAACAAAGGTTAAAATGGACGGAACTTTAGCTACAATCATTCTTTTCACTAATAGGACGTATTTTCTTGTCATTGGGGAGTCAGCGGACCAGTTTCACATTTTGCATTCTTACCAACCTGTGTCAGTATCTCGTGGATTGTAGTAATAACTATCACAGGTCAAACTCTGGATCAAAATGTCTTCTAATTATTGCAATTTATTGATGAAAGTACCATGCTAAACACGTGCAGTGTTACCACTACTCAAGTACGAATAAAATTAAGGACCTCACATAAAGAACGCAACACAACATTTCTACTTCCCAATGTTATCGACGCTATTTTTAGTTAAAGTAAATTACTCCTTTATTTCAAGGTTTTAGGATTTACACACGATAACTCCTGAAGATGTGAACAGCACGTTCCTAAACACCGTTGGTACCTATCTATCTACCTACCTACATACCTACTACTACCTACCTACATACCTACTACTACCTACCTACATACCTACTACTACCTACTTACTATCTACCTACTTACTAACTACCCACCCACCCAACCTCCCACCTACGTACCTACCTACCTACCCACCCACCCACCCACCTACCTGCCTGCCTGCCTACCCACCCACTCACCTACCTACCCACCTACACACCTAACTACCTAGCTACCCACCTACCTACCTACCTACCTACCTACTCACCTACCTACCCACTCACCTACCTACCTACCTACCCACATACCTACCTACCTACATACCTACCTACCTACCTACCCACTCACCTACCCACCTTCCTACCTACATACCTACCCACCCACCTACCCACCTATTTACCTACCTCCCTAAATATCTATCTATCGATCTATCTATCTATCTATCTAGCTATCTGTCTGTCTGTCTGTCTGTCTGTCTATCTATCCACCAACTTACATACCTACCCACATACCTACCTACTACCCACCTACCTACCTACCTATTTACCTAACTACCCACCTACCTACCTACCTATTTACCTACCTACCCACCTACTTACCTACCTCCCTCCCTACCTACCTACCTACCATGTGATAATCCAGAAGACAAAAGTATAAATTTTTACCGCCAAGAGAACATAAAAAATTTTATGAAATTACTTCAAACTCTTTTCTATTTTCTTTAATACGAGTCTCTTCTAAATACTCCCAGAACTTAAAATGAAATTAAACAAGACGATTAATTTTAATACTTGTACCGCCCATCGTTTTTCTTTTATTTTGTGCAGTGACCGACAATTGCACACAATAGTTTCGAAACATGTAGGGATGTGATAATTTGTCAATTAATTGTGCATTTGTTGGTCATTGTACAAAATAATAAAGTAAAGCAGGTTAATATATATTATATATATATATATATATATATCACAACCTGGTGTCTTTATTTTTCAAGCTAGTGAGTGCACAAATCAGCCAATTAACTAACAACATGAAAACGAGTTATTCATGAGAAGCTAATAGGTCCTCAATACTCAAGAAATTGCATGCGTTGTTAGAACCCCAATTATATATAACGTTTTGAAACAAACCTCCCCTCGACCCCTACGCCTATAATAGCACTTTTGATATCAATCTATGCCTGGCTAGTTCACCGAAGCGGAACCCTTTTCTCCAGGTTTCCCGATGAAAATCCTGCACACAATTCACCTTTCTACCGTGTCAATGGGTGTACCGACATAGATTTTAGAGCCATAGAAATGTGCCGTACTTTACCAGCACGAAAACTCGCCAGAGGCTTACCCTTCAGGATGCAATGGGCCCGTGGAACTGTTATTGCATAAGCAAATTTATCGCGGACAGTCAGAGAGATTGCAGATTTGAATACAAACTAATCCTGCGGCTTCTGATAACTTCCGCCAACATTCACTTTGACAAGTTACGTTTATTACCTCTACAGTTATCAAGGGACAGCACAGTGAGAGGGAACTGCATGAGTGTTTCCGTTCTGTCCACCGTACATAAAGACTCACACTTTGTCGAGCTGCGACTCACATTCCATTTTGAGCCGTTCCAGTCCAACGTTATTTAGTGAACTGAGTTATGGTGAGTGAAGTGAGTTACAGCTTAGTGAAGTGAGTTACGGTGATCGAAGTGAATTACGGTGAGTGAAGTGAGTTACGATGAAGTGAAGTGAGTTGCGGTAAAGTGAAGTGAGTAACGGTGAAGTGAAGTGAGTTACGGTGAAGTGAAGTGAGTTGCGGTGAGTGAAGTGAGTTACGGTTAAGTTCTTTGTGGTAAAAGTGCCATGTACATTAGAGTGACCTTAAACTTGGGGTAAAGGTAAAGGTAAAGTAATTCCGTTACAGGCCCTGTGTGGCCCAGAAGTTGGGTAGATGTATAGCTCTACTGTTCCATGACCGCGGCACTAGAAGGGGTGAGTGGTCAGCAGCAAGCCCCGGCCGCACTTTACCCCCGGGAAAGACCCGGTACCCATT
>Ga0123354_10015755_pt1 | contig 11825 bp, 3 predicted proteins | sample TergutLab28metaG_2_FD_97872 | JGI IMG/M metagenome (GOLD analysis project Ga0123354, IMG submission 97872) | Labiotermes labralis P4 segment gut microbial communities from Petit-Saut dam, French Guiana - Lab288 P4 | ecosystem: Host-associated > Arthropoda: Insects > Digestive system > Gut ... | reverse complement strand
TGGGGGTGTGGGTGTGTGGGGGTGTGGGTTGTGGGATGTGGGTGTGTGGGGGTGTGTGTGTGTGTGGGTGTGTGTGTGTGGGTGTGTGTGTGTGTGTGTGGGTGTGGGTGTGGGTGTGTGTGTGGGTGTGTGGGGGTGTCTGTGTGGGTGTGTGTGGGTGTGTGCGTGTGTGTGAGGGTGTGGGTGTGTGTGTGTGTGTGGGGGGGGGTGCGTTGGTGTTTGTTTAGGTGTGTGTGTGTGTGTGTGTGAATTGTTAATAAAGAGCGTTGTTTTTAAATAAAATGAAGGACATGGAAGTTGACGGCGAACAAATGTTAAAAAGTCTTATTTCTCCTTCAGCTCTCTCGGGTTAGGCACTACGACTTTTCAGTGTTTATTTTCAGTTTTATAGAGCGAATCCTTTGTAAGACTGTAAGACTGAGCGTGGTCTATTTAGCAACACCCTATCAACTGAAGTGATTACTAATTACAAGTGAATAAATCAGTAGTATCTGTTTGGTCGAACGTCACAGGATCGGAGGCAAAAAGAGCCGAGCCGCATTAGAAGAGATAATCCTGGTATTCGCAAAGAGTCCGAGGAAATCCGGGAAAAATCGCAGTCGAGACAGTAGGTGTGTCGTTCGAGGCTTGGCTTTGAGACACCTTGCTTAGTTTTGGACACCTGATAAAGACTCTTTGGACTCGAGGCTTGCTGACAGATAATAAGTAATATTGCACAGCGCAACAAAGCCAATTCATTATTCAGATCATTGACCGGAATACCATACTGACATAGCGGTACATGTTGTCTTTTCTCCTTTCTCCTCTATTCTTCAATCCACATTAACACTAAACACGCACAAACAGAGGAGCACGCACGCACACATAGAAAGATGAGACCGAATATTCAGTACTCATTTTCCTTATTCAGGATGCCTGTACTTCGATTTTCATTTCGAAGAGGGGTACATGAGATTTCCTACTTTTTTTTCAGCCCCTGTGAGCAAATACTGGAACAATGCATTGAAATATGCGACAACCCCTTCGTTACAGACAGGGGCTAGCTAGGAGGGAGAGAGTGGTGTGGCCGAGCCGGGAGCAGGGCACAGGGGGCGGCAATATTGGCGGCAAAATAAATATTTTGTATAAAAAATATATTTTTTGCTCCAAAACAAATGTTAAATTATTGAGCTAAATAAGTGTAAATTCGTTAAATAATCGTTTTAAGTTTCACCACTTTTCTCAGGGGCCGTCAATGTTATTATTCGCTGCAGGCTCCACAAAACATTGCTTCGCCGCTTACTTCAGACCCTCTAAAGTTCATTCCAACAGTTATAGTACATTCAGCGCAATATAACTTGTCGAATTTAAAATGAAACGAATGAAGTAAGAAAAGAAACAAACACACAGAAAACTACGCGAACAATTCTCAGTGATACGAATCAGGTTCGCAAATCTTATACAATATCCAGGATTTCTTCTTCTGTGTCGTTCTTCAAGTATGTTTTTTTCCTGGATCACTAGGCTTGCATGAACAAGCATTCCATCAGCGAGGCAGATAACTGTCACTTTGCACAGTACCTGCGTCTCTCTATTCTTGGCCAGACCGTCGCCTCAGCCCCTCGGTAGTTATTCACGAGTTGGAAACAACGAAATGAACTTCTGAGAGAGAAAAAAAGTACCACGGCGTAAGTTACTTACAACAAATTTTCTTGTTTTGTACGTTCAGCCAGATATTTCACAGCTCTGAAATTTTCGCACAGGAGTGTGACACCACAAAGGGCGTAGCGCACTTATAGATTCAATAAATTGCACATTGAAGTAAAAAATAAATAATAGGTTTGTGACGTTAATGGTGAACATTACAATAATAATTCCATTGCACGAATACTTCATGAAAGATTTATCCTTCCTCAGAAAGGCCTATTCAAGAAACCCCCTTCCTCCCCCCCCCCCTTTACTGAACCCACAGGTTCATTGCTGTATTCACAAAGACCGAGAATTGAAACCAACCTTCAGTTAACATCACCATATACTCTTTCTCGGAGATTAGTTCGAATGGTGCCTATTTCTACGCAGAATCTCTTCTGTCAGGTTTTTGGACTACAAGTTTTTACACATTTCTCATCGCATCGTCCTTAACTTGTTCATTAACGTTATTAGGTGGAGAGAATTTTCATATATGAAATTTCCCTTTCTAATAATTTCTCCACCCTCCCTCCCCTCCGTCATATCCACTCTATTAGCTCAAAATATTCTCACAAAGACTCGGTTTTACTTATATCGTCAGTTTAAGTACTCTTTTTACCTGACAGAGAGAGAGAGAGAGAGAGAGAAAGAGAAACCAAGTTTCACACTCACACAAAGTAACAGGTAAAAATTACATCAAATATATCCAGATTTTACACTTTTAGCTAGAAGATGGAACGGTTAAAGGGTCTGAAATGAGTGGCAGAGAATTTAAGAAACTTAATTATTTTTTCTGAACGAACGAACGAACGAATGAACGAAAGAAAGAAAAAAAACTAACTGAGTGACTGGCTACCAACTAACTTACTAAAATCCAACAAATTAATTTACTCATTAACTGACAAACTAAACAACTACAAACCAACCCGAACAAGTAACTAACTAGTTTCCTGATTAATTACCCAAATTCCACCCATCCGAACTAACTAAAACTAATTGACTAACTGACTGACTGACTAACTAACTAACCAACTAACTAACTAACAAACCAAATAACTAACTAATTAATTAACTAACTAACCAACCAACTAACTAACTAACAACCGAAAACAAACCAACTTAACCAACTTAACTGCCTAACCAACCAACCAACCAACAAACAAACCAACTTAACTGAATAACCAAACAACCAACCAACCAACCAACCAACCAACCAACCAACCAACCAACTCCACGCAGCAAAATCCTTCTTGAGGCCTCGCAATCAGTCACTTACTCAATCAGTTCCCTGAAGCTCTGTTACTCTGTCTGCAACGCCCGTCTGCCTTCTGCCGTCTCTGTCGTCTACATTCTTCCTACAAATTTTTTTTGTTCGTAAGTACCTGAAACTCTTCCAGTAACCCTGATACCGGCGCCAGAACCCGTAAAACTTACCATCAGCAATTCCATGCAGCATCGACTCTGCCGAATATCGTAGTGCAGTTCTTGGGATTTGTGGTTCACTTTCGGGACAGTCGTAAGCACCCTGCTGTTTGCGAGCCCCGCAACGTACATGTACATAGTATCTTACATTTGGTCACAACAGCTTCCTTCCCTGTGTTTCTAATCACAGTATTCACAGCCATATAACATACCTGCAATGCACGTCCTAATAACCCCCCCCCCCATGTTTCGGCAAATCAGAACACAGCCAACACAATACATTGAAGGAATAGATTGGAGGTCGGCTTACACAGAACTGCGAACATTTCTCTGAATTTGTAGACATACTGAAATTGAAACAGAAATGAGATGTGTTTTTATAGGAGTCGGAAAAGGGGGGTTAAGTATACTATAAGCAGCAGATTGCACTTTTGAATGTAGCCAGTTTAGTCGGTGATCTCTGCTGGTTTTATTCCCTACCCTCTGGTTCTAACGTAAAGGAGCGTACCATTGAACCATTCTTAGGCATTAATCCCTGAGTCCTGAATGGTAATACGAGAATTTCGGAGATTGTTGCCTGTTTTGAGACAATAAGCCTACTCCAACGCAAGTTGAAGAGTTGGTTACTGGAATGGCCACGAAAAAGTCTGGAGGCACAGTTGGTGTATTAATGCTTCCCCGTGAATGATGTTACTGCGCCGAACATACGACCGTGTAGCACAAATTTCTTTGGTAAGGAAGACGAGTACAGGGTTCAACTTTACTTAGTCCTGGAGGAATGAATAGTAGTCACTAAAGTCAATATGAACACTTCTTCGTCTAAACGCAGCTGATCACTATGCAGACCCATCCCTACTTACGCAGTTTCTACTTACGTAGTTTTCCAAGAGAAATGATAAAAAATACTGAACTAAAATACCCTTGAAAGGCGAGAAAGGCGCAGGAATACGAACACAATCTGGGTTAGGTAAGTCCAGATTCTTCTCAACTCGACCATACGTACCTGTCCCATAAAATTATTTAACCTGCCCCCACTGAAGTATTCACTGCACACAGTTATCTTTAGGGGTTGGAAATAAAAGCTTGCTTTGTAACTCAATAGACTGTACATTATTTACAGTATATACACAAGTATACCATGCCAATAAATTATATGTGTGTATATATATATGTGTGTGTGTGTGTGCGTGCGTGCGCGCACGCGCGCGGTAGGGTGTGGTTCGAAATCTGCCTCACAAAAATTTTCAGTTACTTGAAGGTTCGCGGAAAGGAAACCTTAAGCATGTCGGGTGATATCAGTCTTGGATCACCTTTGTACTGATCCAATTCGGTATTCGCTCACTTCTGTACTGGCTCAGAGATGCATTGACTCACATCTGTATTAAGTGACTGGCTCACCCCTATACTAATCACTTCTGTATTGTTTCACCTCTGTACTGGCTGACCTCTGCTGGCTCACCTCTATACTGATACAATTCCGTATTGGCTGTAATCTATATTGGCGCACCTCTGTACTCGCTCAACCCCGTACTGGCTCATTATTGTATTGGCTCACCCCTCTACTGGCTCAAATCAATTGCCTCACTTCTGTGCTGTCCGACCTCTGTAATGTCTGGCCTCACTTCTGATTCACTTCTGTATTGGCTCACCTCTGTACTGGCCCACTTCTATTTTGGCTCACCTCCTGTACTGGGTGACTTCTGAACTGGCTCGTACCTCTATTGGCTCACCACTCTGCCGCTCCCCGCTGTGTTAGCTCACGTATCCTGCACCTAACTATCTTAGCAAACATTCTACATAAATGCCTGTTGGGTTCTTGGTAGTGCATTTACTTCCAAGTTTTATTCACCTCTATAACCCGTTCAGCCCTTATTGATCAATGAATAGAGTCTTTAATTTAATATCTATCAATTAAACCGAATTTCTAAGAACCTTATCCATTAACGGAAAGAGATTAAGCGGCGGAATCTAAGCGACATGGAGGGATTTCTGTACCTCGTAACGAGTGCTCTGATAGAGATGAAGTCCTTTTATATTTGGATGGGGGAAGGTAGGGCAAGTATAGTTGGTTACTGATTATAGAACAGGAGTTCAAGTGGCTGGAATGTTTCAGACGGGGCGATTTATAAGTGTAATTGAGTCTGCAGACGAATTCAAAGCACTCCTTAAATGCAGCAGGATTCAATTTGGCATTTTGTTTAGAACGCAGACTCCAGTGTGGTTTTCTAAAATATACACACCACTGATGAAGTAAACAGAAGATTATATATCACTCACCGAAAATTTTCTTTTACGTATATTATAATTATATTTTCCTTTATCCTGCTGAAGATGTAATTAATTGGAAGAAAAAATTAATGCAGTAAAGAAAAACAAGGAATTTCTCTAAGAGTTATGTTAGAAGGCAGAAAAAAGAAGAAACTGCAGAGGGAATTAGGTAGATGGGATATAATTATAAAGCAAATATAATTAATATTATTGGAAAGATTGGCTAAATAACAAGACGCGGGGAAAAATGATCTACGAAGCAAATTAACGCATATTAAATCAGGCTAATTCTCATTTTCTTTTATATACAGGATGTTCCCAACTCCTACTTAAACATCTACGACGATCCTAACAAGCTGCACCTAATTGAAACTCTCACACTCTCACACCCTCTTTCCAATTACTATCTTCCTTCACGTCTTCTAACCAATAATTTTCAGGCAGTTATCGTAGGCACATGAATGACAGATACACAAATCCGATGCTCGTCTTACCCTCCTGGATTTGCTGAACATCAGGCGGGCAGCAAAATGGTGATTATCCTCTTTACATTGAGGTTTTGTTCATTTCCTTTCTGTTTGCCTGCATATATCCTCATCAGGCCGTCACCTGTGATGAATATATACAACTATACAAAATAGATCTACGTACACGCACGCACGCACGCACACACACACACACACACACAAGGTTGTTAATAAGTTTTGGCAAAACTCAAAATTTGACTTTGAAAAATTTCCTTTAATTCTGCCGCCTAAAACCCGCACCCCACAATACCAATATTCATGCTATTTGTAATAGGTTATATTTATTCGAAGAATCCACAAAACCAACGTAAAGCGAAAAACGTACAATAAATGCCAGGACTTAATTTTGCCTAATACCTTACACATGTGTTACAACAGCGCTGACACTTGCTTCTCCACATAATTCTCCCCCAAAGTTATGTATTCTTTTCTGAGTTTGCATTGGCTTCTCCAAGGTGACAGACAAATCAAATTTAAAGTATTTAGGAAAGTAAATTTAAACATAACTTCCTTTGAACCCAAAGACACGGTTCAAGGTCGAACATCCTTCACCGTTTTTGGACAGCAATCGATAAGAATACACACTTGTCCTGTTCTCCCGTCGGCGTCGAAGGGAAGGCACAAGAAACAACCGCCAGTCCAACTCCACATTCACCACACTGTGATGACGTATCCTGTTTCCAACATCTGTGCCGCCTACTGCACACGAACAGCTTCTGATAATATTTGTTCCATTTGTAGACCAGTCCAAGTGTAACACTTTGTGTGCTAAAATTAATAAAAGTCGGTTGTTACACGCTTAGCTACTAACTTTGAGATGCCTCATTCCGTCCGTAGGAACTCATAAGTGCTGCGAACTCGGAGCCTCAAACAGTTCGGAAATTTGATGTGTAACCAAAATTGATTGATTCGACACAGGGTGCTATTGACAATACAGCTCTACCCGTGCTACAACTGTCCCGTACCCCATCTTAATAATATTTGACGAAGAGCAGAAATTATGCTCCTCGAAGTGTGGTTTTTTCCACCTTTATCGCGCGTTCTGTATATTCGCTTATTTTATTTATTACTTATATATTATTTATCTACAAATTAAATGAGGTTAACAACCATGGACATCCAACAGGGAAATTTATAACTCGCCTTTCTGTGTTTCTTAAATGAAGACAAAATAAGTTATTATGTATGGGTGTTGCCTTAAATACAGGGTGTATATGCGCGCATTTTAAGACAGCAGCAAAACCAAGTCGACTAGCAACACAAATGCACATTCTTATAAAAGACTACAGACAGGGCACCGCGTTATATTCTCAGAATAATCCCGAAATACTTGTTTGCAAAAAAACCTCGGTGTGATTTGTGGGAATATGTGGGCAATCATTGCTCTAAATCGCTGACAAATCTTTCTTCTTGGATCCATCAACCCTTAAGGATAAAAATACCAATCTATAGATAACACATTTCGCTGTGGTTAAAAAACCAAATAACAAAAAATATTTTATCATAAAACAATGTTTATAACAAACAATAGCTGGTTTGAAGCTTATTTTGAAGCTTACCAAACCGTGCAATTGTGCAGTCAATACTCCTTTTTATTCCAACTAAATGCGCACATTATGTTAAGTACATATATTTATCACCAGTTACCTCGTACGTGTTTCGGTGTTTGTTACACCATCTTCAGAGAGACCACTGCGTTACTTGCTCAAAGACTATTTTTGGATCAGGAAATGCAATTGTCTCCCTGAAGATGGTGTAACAAACACCGAAACACGTACGAGGTAACTGGTGATAAATATATTTACTTCACACACTGTGCGCATTTAGTTTGAATAAAAAGGAGTATTGACTGCACAATTGCACGGTTTGGTAAGCTTCAAATCAGCTATTGTTTGTTATAAATACTGCTGCATAATAAAATATGTTTTGTTATTTAATTTTTTAACCACAACGAAATGTGTTATCTAAAGATTGGTATCTTTATCCTTAAGGGTTGATGGATCCAAGAAGAAAGATTTGTCAACGATTTACAGCAACGATTGCCCACATATTCCCACAAATCACACCGAGGTTTTTTTTGCAAACAATTATTTCGATATTTATTCTGAGAATATAACTCGGTGCCCTGTCTATAGTCTTGTACAAGAACGAGCATTTGTGTTGCTAGTCGACTTGGTTTTGCTGCTGTCTTAAAATGCGCGCATATACACCCTGTATTTATTTAAGGCAACACCCATACATAATAATTTCTTTTGTCTTCATTTAAGAAACACAGAAAGGCGAGTTATAAATTTCCCTGTTGGATGTCTATGGTTGTTAACCTCATTTAATTTGTAGATAAATAATATTGGTAATTGGTGACAAATGTATGTATGTAATATACTGTGTGCATTTAGCTGGAATAAAAAGCAGCGATCAAAATAGTTGTGTTGACCAAAATTGTCTCCATTATTTAAAATACAAAAAGTTTCTTCGAAATGTTGGGAATGCTAAACCAGCGACACGACTTCATATCTCAGTACACATGTACCCTCAAATAACTAAGACTTGACGTAACCAACTATTTCGCTATGGAAGCAAATTCCAGTAAATCCCAACAAAAAATCTGCTTACACAGACACCTTATTGTAGTCCTAATGGCAAGCTGTGAGCCACAACAGTAAATGCCTGTCTTTTATAATTATCTTTTGCTTAATGGCGCTTTCAACTGAATGTATTGTGGTTACTGAGTAATGCACCAGACACCACCTAATGTACAAATCCGGTAATTACCGCGACAGTCAGGGGAAAACATATCGGTCAGGATGATTCGGCCGAGGACCGAGATTTGAACCCAGTTTTTCTCGAATACGAAGCGAATTATCTACTGACAACCCGACAACTACACTCTCTTTTTTTTTACTTTCATGCCCAATCAAACAGCAGTTGTTTCCATAGTGCCGGTACCCTACAATTTCCCACTATACATTGCTAATTGCAGTACACGCACTTAATTACGGCCAGAATATATAAACAGGTTTATTTAAAGCTTTGCTATATGACCGTTATTCGAATGGCCATAGCCACATTACGACCAGAAAACAAATCGCACAAATTAAAATACATTATTGAACTGAGTATTTTATTTCACGACTTTCTATAGAGCGTTGTTGTGTAACAAGGACAGTCAGGTCGCATTTCATGTAATGACTTCAGATACATTACATTTTTGGTTATGTCCTGTAGGAGCAAGTGCACACAATTGTTCTGCACTTACAAATATGTGTCCATGAGAAAAACAATTAAGTATTTCACTGGAAAAGTGTGGCCTGACTTCATATACTGTACAGCTGCCTAAAGAAATTGATAAAATGGACAAAACCGTCAGTCTGGATAGCAGGTATTCTTAAAATTAGAGTGGATCATTTTCGCTAAATCAGCCTACTAGAATAATAACCTTCAAATCGATATCAGCCATTAAAGATGACGGTTGTAGAAAAAAATAGCAACACAAATCATACAAATGAAAGAGCCACACAAATTTCAGTAGCTAAGAGTTTATACCTACACGGAACCTGTACGTATAATCACAACTGTTCAGAGTGAAGAGACTCTTTTCTGTGGAAAGAAAGCGCTGTACGTCATTAAATTCCTTTCCAGACAACTGCCTTTTATTCAGATAAAAAGCAAAGAGTTCAAAATGAACAAGCATGAAGGATACACAGCACGAACAAGTATTTTGTAAAAACACGCAGTTAGATATACAGTTTATAAACGTCTATACGATGGAGATAACAGATCACGGAACGAGAGACAAAGTAGATACAGGGAAAAGGGGGAAAGGTAAAACAAGCGGAAAAAGGAGAGGAACAAAGAGGGAGAGTTTATTTAAGAACTGTTTCTCATTATTGGGCTTACTGTTTGTAGTCCATTAATATGGAATTTTACATCCGTTGACTCTTAATTTAGAGGAAATATTGAAAACTAGAAAATTAATTTAATCGTATGACAAAAAATTTAAATTGCAATAACAACATACGTACTTAGAGAGTAATGAACTCGGATTGATGAACTAAACAGACACTTCATTCTTATTAGCCAATATGTTGGCAATTTTAAACTGAACTCACACAGCACAACTAATATATTGTGTCGTTCCGTCGCTACTCAGCATTCAAGCCATATCTACTAGCCTTAATCACAAATGTGCCATGAACTTGATGTTTGTGAGACCGTGCATCATTAGAACAATGATATAAGCAACCAACAAGATCCAACAGATTCCGTTTATTGATCTTTTTAAATCAGTTCTACATATTTCGGACGACAAACGCGCCCATACTCAGGAGCACTTTTTGAGTGTATATACAGTTCTTGGTACAATGCACAGATATTGCTGCCTACCAGTCGACAGCAATATCTGTGCCTTGTGTAATGAGAGAGAAAACCAATAAGATGCAACAGTTAGATGTTTATTATCAATACTTTCTCAACATGTTTCGGGCATCATTATGCCCATCTTCAGGAGAACAAGACGTATGTTACTGCACGTGGTGCTCGCACCGTACAACGCAGCGCCCCACAACCGCTACCAACCACATCCAGAAGAACCAGCGCAGCACACCACGTGCAGTAACACACGTCTTGTTCTCCTGAAGATGGGCATAATGATGCCCGAAACATGTTGAGAAAGTATTGATAAAACATCTAACTGTTGCATCTTGTTGGTTTTCTCTCTCACTTCACAATTTGCTCACAATGCACGGTCACAGAAACCTAAAAATCTGTGCATTGGTACCAAGAGCTGTATATACAGCCAAAAAGTGCTCCTGAGGATGGGCGCGTTTGTCGTTCGAAATATGTAGAGCTGATTTAAAAAGATCAATAAACGGAATCTGTTGCATCTTGTTGGTTGCTTACATCGTTACACAAATGTGCCACTTAATTTGTGCGTTATGGTAGCTTCAGTGCCTCAAATTGACCGCATACAGTACCGTAAGGCGGGGAGTCATGTTCAGCATAAAAACTCTAACACTTCCTGTACACCCGTTCTGTGCTTATTCAGTATAGCATATTCAGTATAGCCCTCGCATTATTTTTCATTTTCGTGCATGTGATGTTTTGGTGTTGTTTTCTCAACTAATATGGGCCCTATTGTTCTGTACTTTTTAAATCAGTCATCAATGATTTTACCAAATCAATTTTTAAACTTTAAACGTCTGCAATACTTTCAATGCATCCTTTACTGTGCAATGCCTATTTTGTATTCCGATGATTCTAAAATTGACAATCGATATAACATTAGCATATTATGATTTCCTCATTAATTTCACATTTTCTGCGTGTCTGTTTAAATCACTGCGTAAATAGAAATATACTTCCTGTAATTTCACGTGTTCAGGAACCGCATCTTCTATAGCTGTTATACAAGCCCCCGTTTCTGCACAATGCTTACCGCGAGTAAGTCATATTTTTGACCGAAGTCTGCTTAATTCGGATTTTTTTGAAGTCGCAAGGAAAGTTGACCAAGAGATGACTTTTGTTTCCATGCCAGTTCATCTTCTTCTAATTTTACTTTGATCTCAAAGTCGGTAAGTCTGAGCTTGTCAATGTAATGTATGAAGTTATAGTCAGCTATAAAGTATATTAAAAGTTGAGAAACATTTTTTAAGAAAAAATTTTCACCCAGCGTGAGTGCTTCTTTATTAAGCTGTGTGAACTGAAAATGTCCATAAAATCTCTTTCCATTTTCACTTCTATAATTTGTTTTACGTCTTCGCTGGAAGATGTCTTGTCAGTGTTGTCCGTATAGACTTCTGAAGAGATGCTGCTTTTATGACCAAATTATTCAGAACGTACTTTACAAATAGCAATAGCACACATTATAATATAATATAATATAATATAATATAATATAATATAATATAATATAATATAATATAATATAATATAATATAATAT
>Ga0123354_10015752_pt1 | contig 11826 bp, 6 predicted proteins | sample TergutLab28metaG_2_FD_97872 | JGI IMG/M metagenome (GOLD analysis project Ga0123354, IMG submission 97872) | Labiotermes labralis P4 segment gut microbial communities from Petit-Saut dam, French Guiana - Lab288 P4 | ecosystem: Host-associated > Arthropoda: Insects > Digestive system > Gut ... | reverse complement strand
TATAAACACCTAACACGACAAACCCCTTCATATCACCCGCAAGACGAGACATAACTCGTGTAAAATGGTGAATTGGGAACATTTTGTTATTCTTGTATCCAGGTGTATCTCTGTACTACAAAATTTAGAGCAATAAACATTAAAAAAAAAAAGAAAGTTGGGAACCAGTGCACACTATTTCATGATGAAAATGTGCGGTCAAAAAACCCTCGCTGGTAGCACCTTTACTTAGATCCCTTCGCTACAGACAATATGTCTTAATATGCCTTAAAGTTTATAAACAATAATAATTAAGCATGGACAGATACGTCAGTATATCCCAGCTACTAGGCTATGAGCTGAATGTTCGAAATTCAGTCCCATGCAGTGGGTGTTTCAGAGGAATGAAGAATAAGCTGCACCCATCTTCAAAATCCACACGGTTACAGTCAAAAAGTATCGTGATAGAAATCTTCTGATTTGCTTTACGGATTAAGTCAAACATTCAGTTTGCTACACTATAGCAGAACTACCAAGCTATGTTTTCTTCACTCTTATTCGTACTGCCCAGGAGTGCTGCAAGCATGAATGAAGTACGACAGTACTCCGGTAAACAACTTCACTGCCGGAAACCTCAATGAAATTTCATTACAGCTGATCGGTCCCCTTATTTGACTGCATCTCTTAATCTATGAGTGGATAGCTACAAGGTCATATAGGCCTACACACGGTAAAAATAGGGATACAGTCACCTATGTCGTGTTATATACATATGAAATGTCATGTATCAAGTAGCATGCTGTAATTACGTAAGACTTATAGAGGTAAAGTTTCCTTGTGCTTAACTAAGCAGACATAACAGGCATATTCGTAGTGGGCACAGATACTTAACCTCTGCGTTAGACGCAGGTCAGCGATCAGGTTCACGCCCCAGATGCCCTACCACCTGATAAGGAATCACGGGACCGGTTAGAAGGCAGGTGAGATGGTTTCCAGAGCCGGTTTGGACGCTGTCGAGAATTGAAAAGCTCATGCATCTGCCGGAAATCGAACTACGATTCCTCGGCCGTCATTTTAGCTATTTCCGAACTAATGACTTCCTGTTCTTCTTGGATTTGTCATTTTATCACAATGCTGTTCCCAGTTTCCACAGCAATCTGTTCTCCCAGTCTCCATCTCCCATACTGCACTCAACTGTTTTTCTTGTACATACACGTAGACGCACATCTCCTCTCTCTGCTTCTTCCTGGGGTTGTCGAATGCAACAAATTTTCCGTATCCTTTCTCGCTTGATTTTTTTAGTATGGCCACACCATCTGACAACTCTGACTTCTAGACTTCTTTATCACCCCTTTTTATTAACCAACAATTAATGCACACTTGTGTTCGTAAGCTAATCACTTTGTAAATCCGACATGTTTCGGCGTTTTTCTACACCATCATCAGTTAGTTTTTGATTACTTTTTGCAACACATAAAAATGACATAAGCAATTATTGATTTTAAAATCACAGTTTTTGGAAAGAATTCACACTTTTTAGTAACAGTTGAGGTTTCTGCATTGCTGTATAACACTTTTACCTATAACACCAAATCTGACTCAACCTCTCCAGTCTCGGTGTATCTACCGGTGTAGCTCTCATTTCATCTCAGATCTCAACCAACCTCCCATCATAACAAAGTGAAAATACTTAATAACTAATTAAGAAGCTGTCCCTTGACCAATCAATTATATGAAATAATTATTTACTTTGTTTCTGAAACCTTAATGTTCATCGTTGGCATTTCAATAGCCCATTAATGGACGATATGTAGATTACCTTCAATCCAATTCACACGTTCACTCCATATACACTAGAGATCTATTTTAGTATTATTACGCCATATATACCTAGATATCTCAAGCGATTTCATGCCATGAGACGTACATATATTCCAACCAACTACGCACCATTTAACTTACATATTCTGCCCAGGTGTTACTTCACGATTTAATTACTTCAAAAATACAGATGAAAACTGCACAGTGCAAATTAAGATCACAATCTCCTGTTTCACAACGCCGCGTATTTTGCATGGTGACTAGCAAAGTTATGGAGGAGCCCTGATGTCTCCATTCTGTGCCTTGAAGAATGAAGCAGCAGTTCCTCAATAAGTTTAGTAACCAACTACCAAACCACACGGTGCCACAACCCAGAAGATCACAATGTTAATTTTCACTTCAAATCTCATGAAACTAGCAAATTCTGAAGCTCCTCGTGGTTATGGTTCCCTGATTCCCTATCACTTAACAAGTCTTGGGTACTGGCACGTATCCTCCACATAGCCTTACACAGTCTTTGAATTACAAAGACTCCGGTTGTGGGTTTCCTGTTGATGATATAAGAGGTGTGAAATGCCACCCAGGTGGATAAGGTAGGAGCTGGATACCTGCTGTCAGCTACTGTGTTATCACCGCCTTTGATGACTAGATATAAGTAATGTTGGACGTTGTTTCCCTAGGGGCACTAACTGGAGAGGGAAAAGCTTAAGACAGGTGGCATTTTTGGTTTGCTATGTCATACACATTAAACTCCCATGTTTACTGGACCAGAGAGTTTGGGGGTCAGAACATGAACCTTGTACTTGTGAATTTGCGAGGCGTGGCGAAATGATGGAGAAATATTTTAAATGTAGTGTCAGGTCTACTAATATCATCTGAAGACTTGAATAATGAACCAGAGCTACATAATTGCTATTCCGGTCGGCAGGTAGACCTGTTACTAAGTGGGCAGTGCTGAGAATGGAGAAGATGAACGATAATGAAAGAACGAAAAAGAAATAGGGAAGGAATCAATAAACAAAGGGGAAAAGCAAAAATAGAAACTTAAGTTAGACAGAAAGAAATGAAAGAAAGAAGGTCAAAGAAATATGCAAAGTTATTCCTGTACACGCCGTGAGGTCATAGTGGGAAAGCAGAGGAAGAGCTGCATTTCTCTTTAATCTGGGCACCACATAGAGGTGGATCATGAACCGCACACATCGGCAGCTATAATTCCAGGGAAAGAGTCCCGCGGTTCCCTTTGGATTGGAAATTGGGGTTTCCCCAGAGCCCATGCGGACATTTACGAGAAAAATCTCCCGCTCTTGCGAGGATTTGAAAGACAGATCGTCCAGACCGTAGCCTAGTTACTACAGATCAAAGAAATGTAGGAGGGAGAGTCAAATGAAAACCTTAAATGTGCGACAAAAATTTGAACCACAGCTCGAATATCTTGTAAGTTGACAACAATGATACTCATGGTTTGAAGAGTGGCCGGCAGGTGGCAGTACAATGCAGGAATGCAACACGACGGCGCAGTGTTAGTGTAAAAATGGCGGCCCCAGCTTGCAACGTGCACCAAAGAAGAACAGCGTTCTGTCATCCGTTTTTTAAGTAGTGAAGGGATGAAACCCATCGAAATTCATCGACGAATGAACGTTCAGTATGGTGATGCATGTCTGTCACTACAGCAAGGGTACGAGAGGATTACGAAGTTCATGAACGGCATTCGTTCTGGAACAGACTCTCCTCGACCTGGTGAGGTACACCGAGTAGTGGCACCAGAGTCAATTGCAGTAGTTGAAGCAATCGTGAAGGAAAATCGCCCCGTGACAGTGAACGAAATAGCAGCACATATGGATATGAGTCATGAATCAGCACACCATATCGTCCACGATGTTCTGCAGTTCCATAAAGTGTCTGCAAGGTGGGTGCCACCCCAGCTGACAGCGGAACTGAAAGAATGACGTGTTGATGCCTGCCAGGAACTTTTGAAGCGCTTTGAAGCAGAAGGTGATGGCTTTCTAGGAAGAATTGTTACGGGAGATGAAACCTTGGTCCACTGTCACCAGCGGGAAACCAAGAAAGCAAGCAAGGAATGGCGCCATACCTCCTCACCAAAACCGAAAATATTCCGCACACAACCATCTGCGGGAAAGGTTATATTGACTCTCTTTTGGGATGAAGGTGGGGTAATTTTGGAGCACTACATGCCCAGGGGGAACCGTGTGACCAGTGCAACGTATGCAGATCTCCCAAAGAATTACCTGCGTCCTGCAATCAAGTGCAAACGACGTGGACTTCTGAGTACAGGTGTTTTGCTCCAACATGACAATGCTCGGCCCCATACTGCCCGCTTAACTGTTGCAACAATCCAAGATCTGTCCTTCGAGAGTCTTCCACATCCGCCGTACTCGCCAGACCTCGCCCCCCAGTGACTTTCTTGTCTTTGGACCGCTCAAAGAGGCGATGGGAGGCAAGTCTTTCAGGTCCGACGAAAGGGTGCAACACGAGGTACAGGAGTGGCTGCGCTCTCAGCCAAAAGATTTTTTTTTTCTACAGGTATCCATGCACTTCCGAAGCGCTGGAACACTTGTATGGAACGTAATGGAGACCACATAAAAAATGAATTCATTGTGTACCTTTTGTGTTCAATAAATTACGAGATAAAATATTTAACGTTTTCATTTGACTCTCCCTCGTTTAAAGAAAAACGACTACAGTCTAACTTAGAAAGCAAAGAAGAAAGGGAAGTCAGAAGAAAATACATAAGTTAAATATAATCAAATACACAAACAAACTCGTATGGATTACACAGTCAAAATTACAAACATACAAGCAGTGACAATTAATATAATAAATTTAATTAAATCTTTAGACTGTTGGTTCTTGGGCTGTGTTACCAATTACTCTGGTGAGTGGTTATTTACATTACAAAGGAACCAGATGTCTCTATCACCTCAGTCCTCTACCCTGAAAGCGACGGTGGAATGAGTCTCTGAAATGTCAGTAATCACCTACCAAAACACACTGAGTCACGATTCAAAATACCGTCATCAAAATGAAATATTTCAGGTTATCACGGCGGTGAATATGAATAGTACAGTCTGCAGATATGTGACGTCGTCATTGTGGTATACAGACAACAACGTTTCCGAGAAACTTCCTGCCTCTAACTTCAACCCTGAAGAAGAATGGTAAATCAGCAGCGTCGCTGAAACGTACGTACAATATGGCTTCTCTCTGAGAAAGGTAAAGTTCTATACCCGCTTGTCTAAGACATTCCTTAAAAGTAACATTATCTGTGTTAACACAGTTCTGAAATTAAATACTAATTTAATGCCTGCGTACAAGATGAGGTTCCTAGAGCGTGTGTGTGTGTGTGTGTGTGAGTGTGTGTGAGTGTGTGTGTGTGTGTGTGAGTGAGTGAGTGAGTGTGTGTTTGTGTGTAAGTGTTTGTGTGTGAGTGAGTGTGTGTGTTTGTGTGTGTGTGAGTGAGTGTGTGTGTGTGTGAGTGTGTGTGTGTATGTCTGATTATGTGTGCTCTAGAAACCTCAATATTGAGGCGGCCCAGGACCGATTGAAGCTGTTTCGCCACAGATGAATTAGAAGTTAATATTAAAAACAACCCGAGACGTCTCGTAGCGTTGCAGATTATAGTGTATTTCTTTATTCGATCACAAAAATAAAAATCAATATACATTTTGTTTAAATAGGTGCTCTAATTGCCTGTTCCAGATTAGAATCTCGGGATGATCCTTGGAAATTTTCAAGTGACCTGCTCCTTCTGTCCGTATTAATTAGCCTCCAACAGAAACGAGTACCAAGGAATTTCCCTGGGGAGTAAAGTGCGGGCGACACGCAGAGCTGACAGTTCTGCCGTCTTAGTTATGCCAAATATCAAAGTAAGGATGGAAGCCCGACATTCCATCCGCTCTCTGAGTCATCATGACTTGTTACAAGGAAGCTTTACCTTTTATCCCAATTTCCTGTAAATATTCACCTCCATTTTTCGGTCAATATGGGCCATTATTAAATTTTTACTCATTTCTCATTGTACAAATGAAAGCTCGTTGATAATGGTCCATATGGGCCGAAACATTTAGGATGATAATTAGAGACAATTAGAGTGTCTACCCAAAAGCAGTGTGTTTTGTTAGTTCTCATTTTTGTGATAAAACTTGAGACGCCTTTCGACAACTGCAACTAAATATTCACACTTTTTTGCAGTCAGGAATGCACACACACACACACACACACACACACACACACACACACACACACACAGTCTTCACAATAAGAAACTCAAACCCAGTTACCAGTACTTTACAACACAGACCGTGTATTTAGATATATGCAGGCTATTAGAAATGACGGCATTTAAATAAGCACTACGTGAGTAAACACAAGTCTGGTCCAGTACGAACGATGACCAAATATAGCAGCTTGCACATAACTAAACGCATCCAACACATTCTACTCACACACATAAAATTTTACAGCCTGCTTGAACACTCTGCAATTCAGAGAAAGTTGTATTTAGAGTTACGTGCAACTTCGTAATATGAAGTGCGAGTGGGACAAGTGCCACTGTGCTCAGCGTGAGGAACACTAAGAAGAAGAATGTTCTCAATTATGCAGCACAAATGATTTTCATTTTTTTTTTAAATGAGATAAGATGGCGTTGGCTGAACCGGGTACGCTGATCACAGTAAGTGACAGTTGGAAGTTGTAACATGTGTAAAATATTTTGTAGTCTATGTTTTTATTTGTAAGCAGTAAATGCCACTTAGCTTGTATTCGCTTTTATTCAGCACTAAAACTTCGTGGACTTTCTCACTTCATACACAGCCCCCACCCTTCTGTTCTACCAACATAATTTAAATTATATTACATTATATATTATATTTATGGTTTATCGTTGAGTTTACTGTCTTGAAAATCGCAATGTAGAACGAAATGACGTAGAACAGAACATTTTCCCACACAAAGAATAAATTAAAATATCCAAGAACCTGGTACCTGTAGACTCCACCAGCTGCCAGGATATACAACGTTAATCCGTGTCCACGTAACGTCCATCGAATATTTTTACACTATAATTTTGTCAAAGTTCAAGCGAAACAACGTTCGGGGCAACATTAATCAAGGAATGCCAGTGGTCATTACAGTTGTCTTTAGAACTAGTGACGCGGTTTATGTTTTATCTTTCAATATTTGGATTCAGCACACCAAAATAAAATTTAAAGCCTTGATTTTGTCATGTTAAATTTACTAGTACATTCTTGACTTGTGTCATTAAAGGAAAACATTAATTCTGCAGTAAAGTGGAACATTTTCAAGCAAGGTTCTTCAAAATATGTAGCACAAGTGAGGCAGAAGCATTCACCATTCGCAATACTGCGACCGAAATAAAAATAATACCTTCACTTGCTCTCTCAGCGTTTGAAAATCACGATACTTAAAGGATCGAGTACTGCATATAACGCCACTGGGCATATCGCGGAGGAAAGCACGCGTCTCCAACACCTCGCCAAATCCAAAGCCCACGTTCGTGCTTCTAGCTCTTAGATAAACATGAACCATCGCAACTATGACCTCTGTTAAGCCTTGCAAGACGGGATGTTCCCTCTCAACCTCATTCAGAATTATCCTGACAAGACTTCAACATCAATAAAAGAATGAAGTGCTAAGTGGATTCAAGGCTCGTGCCAAACCTGGGGACAGGGACAGGGATTGTCAGGCAAAAACACTTTTATGTTTCTGACAAGAGGTGTTGCATGGGTAAAAGACTTGGTTTGTTTCTTAAAGGGAAGTAGTGTGATTGTGGGTGTTTGTACGGTGAGTGGTGAGTAAAATGTTGTGACTTGGAAGAGAGATGTAGTGACATAAGAGCGCAGACGATTTACGGCAAGGAGCCTCATACTCTGTACTATGCGAATGCAGCAAGAGGTGTGGGATGGTAGGAAATGCAAACCTCATTTGAGGAAAAAAATATTCTACATACAGCCTCGCTTGGAATCCTTTGAGGGAGACGACTTGTGCTACCTAGAGTAGTCACATGGATGCACAGAATCTTAGGCCATTTAACAATGACCTTTCAACCACACAGGTTATATAGCGTCCAGTGAGATTATGGGTGACAGACACTAATGATATTCGGATTTCGAAGGACAGATCACGACCTACATCAGTGACCTCGCCCGTGAAATGAAAAAATCCTGTTAGAAAACGTCATTAATACAGTCAGTATTCGAACCGGCATTTATTAGAGCTTCCTTGTGTGTGTGTGTGTGTGTGTGTGTGTGTGTGTTTGGGTGTTGGAGGGGGGGGGGGGGGGGAAGGGGCGCACACACGCCGGAAACTTGCGCAGAAACGCATAGCGCACAGGTTTCCATGTAAGGTGTCAGTTCTGTTTAATCGATTTTAACCACAATTGAAACGGTATCAATAACAAATTTCATATAGATCGGTTCAGCCGTTCTCATGATGTTATACGCCTACAGACTGACGGACATAAAGCTTTAAATATGCGCTCCCGCAGGTATGAGAGCGCACCTAGACATGGATGGAGAAGGGAGTTGAACATTGAACCCCAATTAGCACTCAACGTTAGGAATGCGTGGATTGCAATGTCCATAATACTTACATAACTGTAAGTTTTCTCCGTCTCCTAGGAACGGCGCTAAATTTATTGGTAGCTAGTGTTGTGTCATACGTGGACAAACACATTTCAACCCGAGTATTGCCATTTATCTGTGTATTGAATGAAATTGCCAAAAATTAGCATTGACGGACTGAAACTGCAGAGACAAGAACGAAGCGAAGTAGCCAGAAATGTTACGCTGTGTACACATTGCCCAACTTGTTTTCTTGTCTCATGCAACAGTGGAATAATGTCGGCAGTTGATGCAGCGAATAATCCATGAATCGACCAAAACAAAGAGCGAAACACAGACAAAAGTAGCGTCTTCACTCGTCTGTAACGAACGGAAGGTCTATATAAACGGCGCATATAAGGTGCAAAAACACACAATGAAGTGCTATCCGCCGGTTAATTGTATGTCTTCGGCGCTCCGAAATCCGAGACCCGCTGTCCTGTCCTGGTGCCCTCCTCCATCGCCCGGCCTGACAGTAAGACCAAAACTAACATGTATCAAGACGCACATTACTGTCAAGACAGCGATCCTTTCGGCACGACCAGACAATCTCTAAAGACAGACCATTTCTGAAGTTAGATAAAAGAAACAGCATAAAGCCAGCTTTCATAAATCAGGGTCTAACAAAGAAGTCTTTCTTCGTTCCATTCCACTTGAACTATGCCAGAACACAACTAGGTGCCACACGGTACACCGAATAACGTCATATTTATAATGAGTTTTGATGAATTATTCCTAACTTCATTTAAACATTAACAGTTTATTTAACTTAACGTTTTTAGAGCCGTAAATTGTGATATACATAAGTAAGAAAAACCAACAAGATGCACACTTTTTTCATTAAAGATTTAATTCAACTATATTGTCTTCGAAGTGTTTCGAACAACTAAGTGTTCATCATCAGGAAGACTTGCACATGCAGCTTTACGGTATTTTATCATGCATTTATACAAGCAGTCTAGTCGCTATCAGGATGTGGTTGATATTTATCAAATACATTAGATCTGATATTTTATCAAATACATCCTGACTGCTTGCTTATATGGATGCATTATAAACTACCGTAAAGCTGCAAGTGCAAGTCTTCCTGATGATGAACACTTAGTTGTTCGAAACATGTCGAAGACAATATAGTTGAATTAAATCATTAATGAAAAAAGTGTGCATTTTGTTGGTTCTTCTAACATATGTTTATTTAACGATGCTGTCAAATGCCAAGTTTATACTGTAGCCCTATAGAGTCGGTGGTAGATAGAGGATATAGTGGCACAGAGCATACAAAGAAAATCCAAACTACTCGGACAGACCTGTTGCTGTGCCCGTTTGTCCACAAGAATTCTCACACGGACTGGCCCGGGGCCGAAACTGTACCTTCGCAGTGAGAGGACGGTGGACTACCCTCCTCAACCATGTCACGGCCATAAATGGTATTTTTGTAAATCCTCTAGAGATCTGAAAATCTCACGATGTTGACTATGAAGATGCTTTGCTTGCGTCTGGGATCAGACATGGTATAGTTTTGTAGGTGGCTACTAACATTTCAGAGGGAAGTTCTGTCTCTGTCTTCAGGGAAGGAAAGTTAACCGAGTGTCGAAACAAGTGACTATCATACTAGGAAGGCAGATCAGCGGGCGAGAAAAAGTACATGGTGACCCTAAGAGATGACACGAAGAACGTGTGTAGGAGTATAATATACAGGAAGGAAAATTACAGTACACTTGAACTGCTTTCTTTCTGTGGGTGTCCTGAGTCCGTCAGACATTTGTGTTGTGTTTGTCTGCATTTTGTATGTCTTACAGTCAGTTATTTTTGTATAACACATTTACACTGATACACCAATATTTACATAATAATAATAATAATAATAATAATAATATTTATTAACTGCAATTGGGTTGTTACCCGGTGGCAGTGGTTATTTTACATGTATACAAAATATGAAATTGCTTACTAATAAATTTAAGTCGGGAGGGCTACATGAGAAGCATGTAGTGGCAACTTGGAATCTTGAGAACCATCTCAGCATTTGCTTTTAGGCATAAGGAAACCAAGAAAAACCTTTGTCGAGGTGGCCGGTCGCAGGACCTTCCGAATACTGACTTCTAGCCAGCAGTCCGGCATCTGCCAGCAGTCCGGCATCACCCACTTCTCTTTATCTTACGACTAAATTTCACTGTTCACATATTATAATACCCAGCGAAAAACAGTAGCAACTTCGTGTGTGTCACTTCCGAGTCAATGATGTCACTTTAGCCTACCTGAATAGGCAGTCCTCGCTTTAACATTTCAAAACTACTTTCGCTTTGATTACTTTTGAGGCTCCTAGTTCCATAAGAACCTAACAGACAAAAAATATATATTCCGGGAAAAATAAGCCTTTTTTTTAAAACTAAGTTTTCTTAAATTCTCTTTTATAAACTGGAATAAACCTTCGTGAATACACCCGATTATTTATACAAAACGTGTGAATAAGATGAGTGGTCAACTGTTAAAAAAAAGGAAGAAATTTGGCGTAACACACTAACGAACAAATTTTGTGCACGGTTTGTTCTTCTTGCTATAATTCAACTCGTAACTAAAGCGCAGCTCCCACCGTTTCAATCCGAGTGTTGCGTTTGAAGAAAGTTGGTCTCGTGGTTGTGTGGGAAATGTGTTCGTACGTAGCTTTTAACTATGTGCCCTTGATCTTAGAATGTATTTTAAGGAATTACATGCTGACAATTAGCCTTGAAAGCTAGTAAAGTTGGAGTGCGTACACGACAAATTTTCAAGGAAAATGGCCCTTACTGTACATAGTAACATACTAGGCGGTAGAACTACATTCCTTACAAATCTGTCTCTTGACTTAGCAATTCATGAGCCTTATGTAACGTAACACGAGGGACTCTCAGCCCATCAGACAACATGTGTAAAGAAGATTTGTGCCTGTGAATGAAGGACTAAAAAGTCATCTACTGCACTGGCACCTCTTTAGTTGTACTTAATGCAGAATGCCAGTTTTAATCCGTGCGTGGTTCCTCTCATCCCTGTACTCAAATATTCGAACCCGTGAACTCGATTTTTCTTCTTGGATGGTTACTCGAAACAAGCGACGACCTCACCTTCCCAATCCCTACCTACTACCCCTACATAACCTCCCCACTCTCTTTTTATTTGTTTTCATATTTCGAAATTTCTCATTATTCGAAAGGATTTTTAACTGTAACAAAACTGTAACATTAACCTTTTGACGCCTAATGTCAACTATAGTGGTCGTACCGCACCGCTAACCTCGAAAGTTGCATTTTATATATTTATTCAACAAATATAGGTACTGAATATTTTAAACATGGTATACACTCTCCTTTTCTTTCTCTTCAAAATGCAGTTTGTTTCATAATTCTAACGT
>Ga0123354_10015750_pt1 | contig 11828 bp, 6 predicted proteins | sample TergutLab28metaG_2_FD_97872 | JGI IMG/M metagenome (GOLD analysis project Ga0123354, IMG submission 97872) | Labiotermes labralis P4 segment gut microbial communities from Petit-Saut dam, French Guiana - Lab288 P4 | ecosystem: Host-associated > Arthropoda: Insects > Digestive system > Gut ... | reverse complement strand
TGGGGGAGAAATTGGAGAGTGTCAGTATTACAGCTTACAGGGGAAGAGAGTTTTATGGCAGGTGTAGCAAGCTAACAATTTCGACTTTGTCAGAATCAAATGTATGGGGTAAGAAAAGTTGGAAAGAAATAAAGAAAGAAAGAAAAGAAGACTGACTTTGAAGACCTTGACAGCTTCTGGGACACTTTAAATTGTGTGGGGAAGATTTACAAAGTTAGGCATGAAAGAAATTAGTGAGACGTGTGAAGGAGTTCACTTGGGCGACAACAGTGGAAGAATGTTACATAAATAGAAGCCATTGGGGTTAACATGTTCAAAATTCTGACTTTTGGACCTATTAGGGAGCAGCGAAATTTAACATTCGACCAATTGGGTACAGTAAGAAATTTTAAGAAGGGATGAACTTAAAACATGCGCTTTTTAGGAAACCTAACGCGAGGAGTCTGTTCTGTAACTCAGAAGTGACAAGCCATACTGCTACCAAAGCTAACAGTGGATATACCTTTTCAAGGGCGCATTCATATGCAGCAACCTGTATATGTCGACATCAGGAATTAAAATAAACAACATCAATAGTGACAAGTGTTAATAATATCACCACCCGCCAACTAGACCACCTAGATTCCTTGAGAAAAAAACATACCTACCAATTGAATGGCTGGGTGGGTTATAATTACTTTGGATTTCTTGGCTGATGATATTCATTTTTCACAGCATCACTTGTTTTGGCACCAATGGGTTAAACAGTACAGAAAACATCACGACATAATTTAAATAACCAACTAAACTTTAACAACAGGCCACCTTTTCAAATTTGCACTTAAACATAAAGTAAAATTTTTGCCATAGTGTAGCAGGTTTCAGTAACTTCTACTGTGACTTAGAAGCCAATGTTCATCTTCTCCCACCAGCTCATACCATTGGCCAGTAATGTAACAACATGCAGTCTAACAAAAGCTGTATTTCTGCTGCTTCATTACTAACCATACATCTGACAAGATCAAATTATTGACACTGGATAGGTCCAGACTGCAGTGTTGTCATGCGTGTCACAGGAGGGAGGAAGTGTCTTTCCTCTTGCAAGGCTTACGTTTAAACGTGCTCAGACTAAGACCTAATCCCCAAATAACCATTGTCGTAATAGTAACAGCACAGTGCACCTGCAGCCTTTACTTTTCAGTCAATACACATCAGTTTAGTATTTGTAATATGATGTGGTGGGGTAAGCCTTTTATAATTTTGATACAAAGCATATTTATTTAACCATGTGTCCATTTACATGCACTGAACATCAGACTAGATTATTACAAATGCGTATTGTTTTCAATTTTTAGGTGACATGCTTGAACTTTGTTGAAATACCGATGGTGATGGGTCTGTCACTCTGTTCTGTATCGCTCACCGTATCACAGGGAATGCGGCATCACAGGCTGCAGCTGGTCTTTGGATCAGGCCATATGTGCCATACAGCTGGCAAACCAAACATTGCGTCTCTGGACAGTAGCACCGTTGTACTGGACCCTGTTTTGAATGTACGAGTCCTTGACTGGTGGCATCCCATGTATCCCCATTCTGCAGGCACCACGTTTAGTCCAAGGGATGGGGATTAATTCGTAACAATTATCCAAGTTTAATCATCCATAGTAATTTATGTGAGACATTTAATTTAGTTATAATTAGTAGTATTAGTACTAATCAATTTCACCAGATGCCACAGAGGAAAGCTAGGTTCTGTCTTGAAGCAGTTCACTGTTGTCAAACAGTTGCGGTAATTTTTAAAATCCTTATTTCAACATGTGACTAAGTAATTCGTATTTAATCCAGACCTTAACTGTTCCCTGTCTTAAGAACCTTGAAAAGCAGGATTTCAATATTGCCTATGTCATCACTATTGATAGGTGTTGTGTTCATTCCATCATATGTGTAAAATAATGTACAATCCAATGAAAAGTAGAAACATATGAGACTGGTTGATTTTTATTGTGCCTAAGAATGGAATTTTCACCTACACTGGATTTCCTATAAATAGCATTAAGAACTGCAAGTAAATTCAGTGTTTGTTGTTTCTGTTTACCTTGAAGTCTCCTCAACAGCTATTTGTGTATTTTGAATTTACTAATATTATTGAAATTAAAAATAGTAGGAGTTTATGTCAAATTATGTCTGTAGAATTTTTTGCAGTCTTCAGGTTAAAAAAAATTGTTGCCATCGTTCAGTTTTTATTTTGAAGTGACAAGGAAAAAAGTAAATGTGGCAGGATTAAAATAATATTTTATGGCTTTCAGACTGATTATTTATGCCAGTTACCTGTTGCTGATATTCCCATATAGAGATTTGAAGTGTTGGTATCATACCTGAAGCTGACATAGGTATGCTGAATCAGAGTTGGATTATAAAAATGTATAATTTCTTGACATGTTGTAACAAGTACCCATTTGGAGAAGAAGAGTAAAAGAGGTATTGCAGTCTGTTTTCTGTGCAGAACAACTCTTGAAGTTCCGTATTTTACAGATTAACATGTAATTTGGAGACAGGCCAATGTACAGCATGTCGTCAGATTGTACTTTTCAGATGTAATGGAACGAAATAGCCAATATTAAGCTGCAGCAGTGTATAAGAACATGCATTTATTTTTATTTTTTTGTATCTGTGTATATATGTTAGTGATTACATTGACATCCACAATACAGATAATGATGTAACAGTAAAATGAAGCAGTACTCTGCATGTTAAGTTTAATCTGAAAATACAGGGTGTTTTTTTTAACATGGGATTGCATGCCATAGAACAGACAACGTTGCTGACAGCAAACTGATGGTACCAACTGCTGTACAATTCTCAGCCCCACTTAAAGAAAAGCACCATGTTCTAACTTAAATGCAACTCATATATAATTAATGTATTAGCTAATGCAAATCAAATTGATTCTTTCAGTTTCATTATTTTTTTTAAAGCAAAGTTCTTGAAAACCTTCAAGTAGGCTGATTCCACTTCCCTTCCAAGGTGTCCTAGCAAATGTCTACAAGCTTCATATTTTAAAATTTTATTCTAAATCAAATCAGGCTAGATAATTTAATCTGTATATCAGAAGAACAAAAGGTTTTCTTGATAAAATGCATACCCAGCACAGGAAAAAAAAAACTTATTCTAGATTTTTCCAGGTTTTTAAATTTTACCAACATCTAACATAATGCTACTATTATAAAAACAAGTAAAAAAAGCATTGAAACTCTTAATAAACCACGCAGTCATGGAAATATACCCTTGACCAGCTACATAAGTAATAGTTCACTGTCAACAGATCGTTTTTCACTACATAACAGTTGTAGCTTTAATTGTTTATACAGACATTAAATTTTAATGCACAATTCAGACTAAAATATAAGTTCTATGTAAATTTCTCCAGCGTTATCTTATAGTCTCCTGATTCATAATGACTTTTAAAGCAGTGACCTCCTAGACATTCGCTTGTATTCCTTAGCTGTGGAATCTGCTGATCACAAGGTCTCTCCTGGCATAGTACAACACACACAGACAAATGCCTACATGCATGCATGCCCCAGAAATAATTTGGATGTAAGACCACAGTGTTTGAATTTGCCCAAGACTGTGACACTTATGTTATTGTTAATATGATGTAATTCATATTTGTAATTTAATACAGAATAAGTATCTCTAGCTGTATTTCAACATAGCTCAGTTAATGTAAAGTAAAATCAAACTGAATTTTTTTTGTATATGCAAGTAAGACAAGACTGGTAGCACTATATCAGAATCCATTTCTTGGACAGAATACTACTGTTCATGAAGTTGCTGTACAAACATGACATCTTTTTTGTTGTTTCTTACATAATTCCTTGCGGCCATATTATGTCCTTCACTGGTAGGCTGACAGCCTCTTCTCATCAGAGTGCAAGGAGTTTTGTGTTTTATGATGCATAGCATAGTTTCACTGTTTAGGTGAATGTCTTGTTTTGATAATCCTTGCAGGTGCTAAAGTTGAAGTGTGGATGGTGCAGTATATTATGTTTATTTACTCATGCCGCACTCTTGGATGCCACACCGATGCCTTTGTCATGGCTTCTTGTCAGGTTTAGTCTCATTCTGCTCACCATCTCTGCATTTATTTCATCTGTTCTACATGAACAGATTCCTGTGCTTTTTTATTAAAATATAACCAACTAATTGCACCAATATGTGATTCTAAAATCTTATTTACACATTAAAACACGTCACTTGGTTAAAATACTTCCTATAACTCCTACATGTTTCAGTCTGTCAAGACCATCTTCAGGGAGTTTTGTTTTGCCTTATTTTGAAGTTGCTAATGCTTCCATGCTTAATATATATGGTACTGCAGCAGCATGTGTGTAGCTGTGTAGGTTGTACCTGTGCTCCTTTGTGTGCACAAACTTCAAAATAAGGCAAAACAAAACTCCCTGAAGATGGTCTTGACAGACTGAAACATGTAGGAGTTATAGGAAGTATTTTAACCAAGAGACGTGTTTTAATGTGTAAATAAGATTTTAGAATCACATATTGGTGCAATTAGTTGGTTATATTTTAATAAAATTGAATTATTGTACAGTAAAAATGTGAAAATAAAAAAGGATTCCTGTGGGTTTTTTGTTTTTTAACCATGACACTTTATAGTTTTTACTTTCTGTCATGCACATGGATCCCCCACCATATTGTGTTATTTAGGCACTATAATATTCTGGTTCCTGTATCTGCCTGATGTTTGGTTTCTGTTTATAGGGCTCAGGTGCTTGTTATCCTTACCCTGTTAGTACGTAAGATTCATTCATCTGTGATTATCTTTCTCGCTGTCAGTTTAGTGGTTAATTTGTCACCATCATCAGTTTGTCTGTCTTTACAAGAGGAAAATTATTTTGTTGGTTTGTCTTATTATATCTATATTACTGCTAGTGGGTTATTTTCAAAGTACCATGAAGTGGAAATACTGTTCACTGTTTGGAAAATTGTGAACATTGTAGAGTATCCTGCAGTATCAGAATACTGACATGTGACTAAACATGCTGTTCCAGTTCAAGTGAATGATTTAATGAGCCTATAAGCTGAACTCTGAATTACTATTGTACTGCAGTTGGTAGCCTCAAGAGTTATTCTCTATATTGCAGTTGTTAATATAATAAATTCAAAATTATTGATCTTTGTTTGAAATATGAGTTTTGAGGTGCTGTGTTGTTGGAACTACTAAATTGTATTAAAATTATTTTTTTAGTTTAATCACAAGTTGGCAGTCAGAGAGTTTACAAGGAGATGTACAAGAAACAACTCTCTCTCTCTCTCTCTCTCTCTCTCTCTCTCTTTCTTTCTTTCTTTCTTCCTTCCTTCCTTCCTTCCTTCCTTCCTTCCTTCCTTCCTTCCTTCAAGAGGTGATCAACATGAGAAACATATATAAGTTGATTCAGTTTAACACTGGTGTTCTTGCAAGTTTAAAGTTTAGGACATGAAACTTTTCCTAAGAAGATGACCATGAATATTGATAGTGCTTTTGTGATCTCATTGTCTTGATTCATGGATGTATCATGTAGAATTTCCCTTTATGATTATATACGAATGTGTGAAACACAGTTCTGAACATTTGATTTTGACCATCACTACCTTGTTTCATATTATATCAGTATATGATTATAGTGTTGTACGTGTATCTGTAGCGTGAATTTTTTTTTTACATGGTTGCATACACTGCACTGTGCTGCAAAATGATTCACTTATGGGACAGCTTGTTTAGATTTGCATTAAACTGTATTCACAGTTTTTCTCTAATAGCCCATATTATTATAAGTGTTACTTGAAATGTACACACGGTTTTGTTCTCTCATAATTCATCTTTTCTTTTTTATTTTTTTTAAATTGGTGAAATTCGTATATATTCGTTATATTTTCCTGGGGATTATAAAGAAAAGGTATGTTGTTGGGTTTTGTTTTAACAGCCTGTGCAGAATATTTTGTATGTATTCTCTTGGGTAACTGGAAAAGGGAACATGGCCAGTGCCTGAAAGACATGCATGTTCAATTTTCTAACTTGCCAGTTAAATACATGTTCCAGTGTCTGCAGGCATTCACAATTTTTGTTCTGTAGTATGATTTTTTTTTTGTGTCAGCCTTGATTTTCATAGGGCATCTAAAGTAAATATTTTATCAGAATTGCTGGGAACAAAGCAATTTTTATATTCATTTGTGTTTTCAAGGACATTACAATGCTTTTTCCTTTGCTAGAAAGAGCATTCAACACAACTACTGTAGGATTTTCCTTTAATTCAAGGCTTGGATAAATGTTTGTACAGTAAAGTGGCAGTTGCTGGTATGTGATATTTTGGAATTTGTAATTATATTTGAAATGCACTGGTGCATACTTTTGAAAATTGTCTAGTAATTACTTTGCCAGATTCACTTCTATTTTTTTACAGGTAGTGTGTTAAAGGCTGTATGTTACCACATTGGAAGAGAACCACTTTCATTGGCTCATGTAACATGTTGACAAGCCATAAACCTTCCTTTTCATCCTTTGCAATGAATATCCCAAACAGATGATCAGAATACTCTTTTTCCATCTGCACTTCACAACTAAGTGTCTGTACTATTGTTATGTAGCAGTCTCAGTCCGCAGACCAGCTACCCTGTCTGATGTTTTGTAGCGATATCAATCCATAGACCAGCTACACTGTCTGAAGTTTTGTGGCGATCTCAGTCCGCAGACCACCTACTCTGAAGTTTTGTAGCAATCTCAGTCTGCAGAGCAGATACCCTGTCCAAAGTTCTTTAGCATTCTCAGTCTGCAGACCAGATACCCTGCCTGATGTTTTGCAGCAATCTAACTCAGTCTGCAGACCAGGTACCCTGCCTGAAGTTTTGTAGTAATCTGAGTCTGCAGACCACATACCCTGCCTGAAGTTTTGCAGCAATCTAACCCCATCTGCAGACCAGATACCCTGCCTGAAGTGTTGTAGCAATCTCAGTCTGCAGACCAGATACCCTACCATGAATTCTGTCAGTCCCATCATGCAAATAGTCAAACTGCTTCCAACCACCTTGCTGTTAATTCTTCAGTCGTATGTCATCCTAACCTGTGTTTTTGGAAAAGTAACAGGCTGAGGCTGTTCAAGAACAGTATCCTGTGGAAGTTATCTGTGGGCCTAAGATGAAGTAAGAGGGGACTGAAGAAAATTTCATAGTGAGGAGCTTCGTGATATATTCTCGGTACATATTAGTGTGATCAAGTGACGAAGGATGAGATGGACAAGGCATATTGCATACATGGGGGAAAAAGAAAATGCCTTCAGGGTTTGGGTGTGGAAATTTGAACGAATGAGATCACTTCAGAAGGGTTGAAGGGATTGGACTGGATTCATCTGGCTGAGGACTGTAATAAGTGGTGTACTGTTGTGAACATTGTAACGAACTAAATAACCTGAAACCAACAAACATGCTGTGTTTAGGGAGAGACCCAAATGCTCAAAAGTCCATACAGTAACAAAGCTGGGACAAGTTTCAGCCCTAAAAGGGCAATTAGCACAAAGTTTGACTCCTTAACAATGGCTGTACCGCAATGAGTGGTGCTATACCTCCACTCCCATATATGCTTCATGGCGTGCACTGGGATAACAGATTTTCACATACGGGCTGGATGGTCCGGGGATCGAATCCCGGTGGGGGGCGAGATTTTCCGCACCCTTACAGACCGGCCCTGGGGCCCACCCAGTCTCCTATACAATGGGTACCGGGTATTTCCCGGGGGTAAAGCGGCCGGGGCGTGGCATTTACCACCCACCCCATCTAGCGCCGAGGCTAAGGAAGGAGTACAGCTATATAACTTTACTTCCTCTCTGAGCCTTCGTGGCCTGTTCTAGGGTGAAATTTACCATTTTTTTTACCTTTACCTTTGTGACACTTTGTGTTCCCTTAACTGACAAAATTCTGTTTGCACATGTAAGCACTGAGATTATAGCCTTACGGGTTTTGATACTGCATATTTATATTAACACAAGCGTTTCGAAGGTACATGCTGCCTCCGTCTTCATGATTGAGGATTAGGACACAAGTCGACGCGTATCTTTTCAGCGTGAACTACGATCCTGTGCTTTTAACTCTACGATGGGGCAGCGTGTTGCTCCGAAACGTTGGTGCTAACTGACGTCACTACACGATGTTAGAACCCACACGACTGTCCGAGTGTATCCAACTTCTGTTGCATCCTTGTCCGTCCTACGTTATAATGGGTCGTGTGGCGATTCGGGGAGGGGGGGGGGGAGCAAGAGGGGACTACAGGCCAACATATTGATCCTTATCTAGATGTGGTTAGCTATTTTAAGTTAAGTCGTCTGAGCTATTGCACCAATGTCATTTGTTCAAACAAATCCGCCAAGAGCTGAGAAAATTGCTAAACCTGTTAGCCAATAAACCTGAAAATTGTTTACTCAATTTGCAGTAGCACTTGTCACACCCGTCTGTTTTTGCACATTGGAGAACCAAAATATAACTTTTTCGTTATTCAACCGCAGTTCAAATTTTGCCGAGAGCGGAATCGGGGCCCCGGTGTTTATATATTTTTTTGGGTTCCCTAGGAAGGGTGGGCCGGCTAACAGTCTTTACACTAAATCGAAAAGACTGACCCTCAGTTATAGAATAACTTGGGCTTGGTCTGACAGGGTAGATTTTACTATCGACAAATAATGATACTGCCGAGAGTCAACAACACATGCAACCTATTCGGACCCCGGGCCCCCTACCAGACCGTTGGGACCCGGTAATTTGTACCGGCTTGCCCGCCCTCTCGTTGGTGCTGTTAATACAATGACAGAAAACTGTAAGAGTTATTTCATTCGAACATCGAACTGCTGCATGCCCTGATGCGTCTTGTTCGTCATCGGGAATCGAGTTTTATCGCCTTATTCTTGTTTTCGCTTAACCCTGTAGGGTACAGTGGTAACGACATGTAGCTAATGCTTCGAATCGTTAGACTTTATTTCAATTTGTTTGCCGGACTGCAGGCTGACTGGAAGTCTATCTGCCCGGAAGACTCAGATACCGGCCGTTCATAGAAGTTTTTTTTTCAGCCCTAAATAAATGCTGTGGTATTTTTTGCAAGTTCCAAGTTGTACTTCACGTTTCTTGTGTAGCCCTTTTTTTTTTTTTTTTTTAATTTCATCAGAATTAAGACCCTTGTTGGAAGGGCCACCGAATTATCCTTGCCAATTGTGCAATTTACTGTTAGTCATAAGACCAAAAATTCCGTGGCGCTTGTCTGAAGCCACCACTTCTCATCGTTTATCAGAAGGATGAACGGGTAAGTGTAGATTTCCTTCTTTCACTCCTTCCCAGAAGAGTGAGTGACACATAAACCTTGGCTTTCCGTTGTCAGTTCCTCGTGTTTGAAAGAGTTAAGATATGTGAAGACTTGATCATGAAGGTAATTTTAAGCAGTGAGGATCAGCAGTGGTGCCAATGGGTTACCAGCTTCCTCTGCAGTCTAGAAGCTAAGGGAAACGGGTGCGAACGGTTCTTTACATTTCACGGAAGATAAAACATATTTGCTGATATTCGCGTGAGAAAACTTGAATTTCCTCGACACATTTTCGAAATATATACAAATATCAAATTTCGCGAAAATTCATCCAGTGAGAGCCGATTTGTTCCACGCGGGCGGACGTAGGGAGGAACGGACAGACATGACGAAACTAATAGTCGATTTTTGCTATTTTCCGAACGCGTATAAAAGTGGGACAAAATTGTAGTTGCGTGTTGAGATACCGTCCTGAAATTGAGACTTATAAAGCGAAACTAATTGAACCATATTTTACACTTTTAAATACGACATTAATCTGAACTTTATCTAGGTTGCAGTATATCTTACCAATTTTCCAATGATGTAGAATTTAAATTAGCAAAACTTTTACAAATAATAGGTACTATTAAGAGAACTATTTTTTAAGAAAGCGAGAACGGAAACTATTTTGAAAATGTACAACACACTAGTTTTAACCACATTTTTATATGGGTCAGAAAATTGTACTCTAACAGCCTTACAAAGACGAAGAATTGAAGCGGCAGAAATGAAGTTACTGAGACCTCTGGCAGGATAAACCCTTTATGACCACAAGACAGATGACTACATACGCCGCGAACCACGGATTACAGGCATACTAGACAAGATAGATGAATACAGACGGAACTGGCTTTTACACTTGCAAAGAATGCCACAAAACCGAATCCCTTTGAAATCATACCACTACAGACCATAAGGAAGGAGAACAATTGGAAGACCGAAGAAGCGTTGGCGCGAGCAGTTGTAAATCTGGAGACGGAACGGATCTAAGGGTGTTTATGATGATGATGATGATGAACCGTACTCCATGATAAAGCTCGTACCTCGCAGTGAACACCAACTCCGTTACAAAAACCAAACATTTGAGGCTGTAAATGGACACACTAGTAAGTTATGTTTATTCCGAGAACCACGTGGACACATAAATGCACATTGTGGAAGAATATAGGTTTTTTTAAAAGTTAATAACCGAAGGTCTAAAAGAAATGTTCTCACATTACAGGATGGTAGAGTGGAAGGACAGTTTCGAAACCACGGCCGGGTCGATCTCCACCCTGATTCGGTTTGGCTATCTTTGCCGACGGGTCTGTGTTAATCAAGTAATGTGGAGAGTTGAAAAACGCCGACCGGCTCTTTTGAAGAGTTTGGTTACGCAGCGCGGGGTTGTGGGCGGTAGCGGTGCGGCCACGCGGCTCGCGGCGGTCAAATGAATATTTGATACGAACAGGCGATCGCCTGCGGCCAGAAACTTTTAAATTATTGATCCAAATAAAACAAATTTCAGTAAGTGACGGTGATTTGTACGGGCTTTTCGCAAAATTGCGAAAAGCCACTATTAGCTTCGCAATGTCCGTCTGTCTGTCCGTCCATCCGTTCCCACTTTGATGGATTTTCATGAAATTTTATATTTGAGTATTTAAAAAAAAATCTTTCGAGGAAATCAAGTTTCGTGAAAATCGGACTAGAATAAAGTATGCCTTACATGACATGACGACGAACTGACATTTTTTATTAACTAGAATCGAGCGTGTGTACTTGTCTAACACAACTTTTTGTGTTGGTAGAGGTATGTAAATAATGTACTGCATAAGGTACAGCTACATGTTTCGGCGCTTGACAATGGCCATCTTCAGGTTGTACTTGAAATACTTAGTAAGCAGTTATGCTAGATTTATTATGTGCCGTATATAGTGGGGGTGGGAGGTTAGGTGGGCACGAGATCTCGTATGTGTTTGGAGGTTGGGAGGTGTGGGCACATGGGGATGCTGCTATTCTATATTGTGTCTATGCTATATAGTTCTCATATTATGTGTGTCTACACACATAATGCTGAGTGTCTACACACATAATGCAGCTATTCTATATTGTGTCTATGTTATATAGTTCTCATATTATGTGTGTCTACACACATAATGATATTGTGTCTATGCTATATAGTTATCATATTATGTGTGTCTACACAAATAATGTTGCTATTCTATATTGTGTCTATGCTAATATAATTACCATATTATGTGTCCACACACATAATAAATCTAGCATAACTGCTTACTAAGTATTTCATGTACAACCTGAAGATGGCCATTGCCGAGTGCTGAAACATGCAGTTGTACCTTACTTACTTACTTACTCCATGGTGCAGAGTCCTTCTTGAGAAGCTAACTGGTTTGCAGCTAGTCAAGAAATTCCCCGCATTTCACGGAGCCCGAAAGTTCATTACCGCACTCACAAGCGTCCGCCACCTGTCTCTATCCTG
>Ga0123354_10015749_pt1 | contig 11828 bp, 12 predicted proteins | sample TergutLab28metaG_2_FD_97872 | JGI IMG/M metagenome (GOLD analysis project Ga0123354, IMG submission 97872) | Labiotermes labralis P4 segment gut microbial communities from Petit-Saut dam, French Guiana - Lab288 P4 | ecosystem: Host-associated > Arthropoda: Insects > Digestive system > Gut ... | reverse complement strand
GAGGTATGCATAGCGTAACTGTACAATAGCACATTCAGATCCACCATATTGTTTCATTATAAATCATACCTTTACAATGCATTCAGGAATGAATCAACTGCCTTTCAGGTTGGCAGTTTCTGTAACCAACATCCACACAATTAGGTAATATATATATATATATATATATATATATAGACAAAATATGATATTATATACACCATAAATGCTAATAAATTCTAAGTCCTAACAAAATCATAACAAGAGACAGCAGTTTGTTATTGGATGGATTTGTAGAGTTCCTTAGGCACATGTCAGCAGTGACCCTCACTCATCAAACTGTCAGTACAAACCATCTGTCAGTCCTCAATACTGCTCCTGTAGTTATATTAAACAAGTACCGTTGAACGAAGCTGCATTGTTTGCTATTAAACACAGCTGCACCATTTCTTGGTTCTGTCCCCTCATACAAGCCAGGTGTTATATGAACAGCCTTTACAATTCCATAACTATAACAGTACACACTGTCCAGACTGTTACTACTAAGTACTGGACAAGCTTCAGGTTTATCGTTGTACAATGCAACAAAGTACAGAATACAGACAAAAGACCATAAAGCACATAATACTATCATATGAAACACAGCCTGTCTTAAAATCCCTGTTTACAGCCTGCATGCAGTGATATGAAGTGTGAAGACAACATGTATATACTACATGTCGACAGTCCGTAACAGCTGGCAACCACAGTGTTAGTTCTGTGTGACCAGCAGCAAATATTTCACCTCTGCAACATAAACTGTTACATGCAGATTTTAACCTTAATCATCCAGGAATACAGGATTTAAATCTACTACTATTGCTACTACTACTACTGCACTGGACCACCACAATGGGTGGGCAGGCATATCAGCTGCAAAGTCTTGTGAAACTGAGTCTGTTTATATTCTATATACACAGGCCAGATACATGGTCCTTATTGTGTCTGACAGCTATTATTTGTCACTTCCTGTTGCCAATCTGCCATGTATGTGAGTGACTGGCTGTGTGAGCTACATTAATGGACCAACAGGATGTGGCAAATGATATTTGTAAGATAAAATAATCACCCTATAACATTATGTTACAAGATCACAAATGTTTTGATATGAACATGTGAACTGTACCACACATTAAAACTTAGAATTCTAATGTTAAACGCACAACGGTGGAATAAGCACCAAAATGCCCATCTCTAATTACAATGTCAGTTATGACACAGTATTTACAATGGATGTCCAGAACAGCATTTCCCACTTATGCAACAGCAAATTTATCTGACAACTAAACCGACCATGACTTAAAGAATACAAATCACACTGCAGCACCACACATCTCTATATTCCACATACAGCTTTCTGGGATGTATTTTATGAAGTCCATTTCAGAGGGAATTTGGAAATTGCTCCACTGTACTTTCAAATCTCCATTCACCATACGAGATCTGAGGTGTTCACAGCAGTGACAATTTATGTTGTGGTCTTGTTGATAGCCAACATTTTGGACAAACATACTGACCCTATCCTCATGATCAAAGTTTCCCTTAGATGTTGGTGCACTGTGTCACTCCTCAAAACAGAAGAGAAAATCATCGATGGTGTGAAAACTTCTGTGTTTAACATGAATGCAAGAATGTTTTTGTCATTTGTTAGTGTTCCTGGTGCTGATGATATGTCAGTGCTGAATGTGTGATGCTAGAAGCTTGTGACAGTAGACTGTCAACAGAAGGCAGTGATTTAGCCTCATTCATGTCAAGAAAATGCTCCATCTGCCAACTCTGTTCAAAATTTCTGCCCCTTCATGAAAGCAATAAATAAATTGTTCAAACCAGTTACCATGTCAATTTCTATCATAGACCCTTCCAAGCTGTAAGACAACAGATACTATGGCACAAACACCCAAACATTGTTATGTCCAACATCATGCAACACTGCTGGGATTTTACCTTAAATTATATATTCAAGAAACATTTGAAAGAAAATTTTTCCATACCTTTTATGTTCCTACTGAGTATTTTTATATGCCTCTGAGATTTTTAGTGCTCTCACTGAACAATTTATGAACTAAGCCTAGCGCTCTTAAGCTTAAGTAGTTTATAAGAAAAAAAGCATGAATATAATTAAAGAAAAACTCATCCTAACAGCAGTTCACCTTCCACACAAATCCACAATCAAAATAAGAGTTTAAACCAATGGTGTATAACTCTGTGGAACATTTCAGCTGAAAAAGTAATTCATTTTATACCAAACAGCACGGGGGAAGACAGCTGCAACAGCAGGGCCAAAAATGGAACAAGGCAAATAAATTAGTATGATTGGAACAGGCAATTCCTCTGCAATAAGACAGTGTTGTGTTGTTGGAGACAACTTCAAGTCCAGCACTGTGATGTGACACTGTGTTCAAGACAGCCAGCTTCCTGTGAAGCTGCCATGCCCATCCGCCACCAGGCAACTAGTGTCACTGCTCAGACAAGTGTAACCTGATACAGTACACACATTTTCCAAAAACCTAGAAGCCACCTCAAAATTCTAGGTGCTAGGATGGAACAAACAGCAAAATTCATACTGTGAACCCAAACACATTAGGCACTGCCATACAAAATTGAAGTCACCCAAGCAACCTGGCACCCCTGCCCTAATATTCACTGCCATGGGAACCTCAAATCTCATACTGCCAACTGTATGATGTACAGAGTTCATTGACACTGTACCAACTACTGCTGGCAACTGTTGTGTTCATCCACACTGCATCTGCATTCACATTATGCAAAATACCTCTCTCAGAAACATTAGAAGACAACTTTTGGACAGCTTACAATACACTGAAGCCATCACATGTGAAGGCAGATTTTACTTGGTGCAGTAAAATAAGATTATATTTCTGGAGACAGAGACATTTAAATATTTCAGTTTACAACATGTATACAAACATTTCATGTAAGATCAATGTATAATGATTACTGAACATGTTCCTTGCCAAAAACTACTATTTACCTTAAATCTCACATTTTATGTACTGTTAATACATCGTAAGTACTTGTATGCCAACCTGCATGGAGGTTGTATGGGAAGGAACCACATTACTGAAAAATGCTTTTACTGGATGCCCAAAGTAAGCGGAAACCAATCTATATATTTAATAAGGCAGAACACAATGAAGGCCAGTGCCTTCCTGATGATGATGGCAGCAGTGATGATTTTGATGATATACCTTCACAACACACACACTTTCTGAGACATCTCTGTCGGAAAGTACCATTTGCATGCAGTTCTGACTGTCCTGCATGGACAGCAGATTGTGTCAACTGTACTGAAATGGAACACCAGGTACATCTTGCATGGAATGTTACAGGCAGCCCAGACAGATGCTCTTTTGTCTGCTTTGAATGGCTGCAGTAAATCTGACATAATTTATTTATGGTTAACAACATCCAATGGCTACAGTAAATAATCCCAGTTTCAAAATACTGCAATAATACATAATATTTTCCCTTATAATTTAATTTACAATTAAAATAGCACATTCATTTCCTCTATAAAAATACCAAGTACATATTCATATAACAATGACAATATAACAAGTTGATATAATTAATTTCAGCAGCTGTCATGAAGACAGATTCTTCCCCTGCATGAATGAACACTTTTCAAAATGGGCGGATTATATCAATGTTAGGCACAGGTATTTAGTACACCACGTTGCAATACTGACCATCTTGACTGCACACTGCTGTCATTCATAGCGCTCTCCAGTCATGATCATCTCAGGCTACTGTCGAATGTCAGCATGTTTTGCCTTTCAGAAAAATCCATAAATGATGATGATTCATATACATAAAGTGAGTATCAACAGAGGGACCTCCAGTATGCCACATAAAATCATGCAACTAAATACCAAGTAGCACAAAATCATTTCACCAACAATGTGACAAGCTACATATTGTAATCTAATCTGACAGCTGTATGATGTAGCTAAAAACCGTGGCACTCCCTTTGGTTCTGACGAAACACAATCTGACTGTGTCTGTCAGTATTCATTTACCTCATTATCAGACACCAAACAAATATTTTACCCTGCAAACGTAAGTATTTGTTAAAAATCTGTAACTGCAGTTCGAACAATGTAAATAAACTTCAGTTCATTTGTTATCTCCACTTTTTCTACAAATGAATAAGTGTTTGGTGCATTAACCTTCTGGCACCATAATTAAATGCCTGTAGTGATCATGATCAGCAGAAGACTGGAATTTAAATGGTGGCTTCATAATACCAGATATAATTACATACTGCAGTGTTTTGAGCTTCACGTTGCTCGTTACATGTCTGTAACGTTCGGCACCAGCGTTAAAAATCTCTGTCCTGTGCTGATTCTACACAAGAACTGCTAAAAGAGGCATAAATTAAAGATAATAACCAAAGATATATGATCTTCAGATCCAAGCAGGAAACAGCAGACTCTCTGGGGTGTGAGCACACAGACACACTTGAAGTGTGGCAGGAATGTCTGACCTTCAAACAAAAATTTCATGACACCTGGAACACTTTTAAGAGAATGAACATTCTCCAAATAAAATGCCCACTTTTAAATAAGAACTGTAACCTCTCGTCTCCCTATAGTGATGACATAAGTAGGCACACAAGCATTTCCAGATACATGTACAGCAGCTGGGATATCAACAAACTGCACAGCAAATTGGATACACCAAACATGATGACAGTCGGCACAGCAATATGGACAATGCCACAGAGCTTTATATGCAACACCTTTCATCACCTGTCACTTCGCCATGTGACCTGCACAGCTTCATATTTCCATTAAAACTTAACACACACACATTTGGTTTCACAGGTAAAACTAGAATCTATGTCTCAGCATGACTAAAAATACCCACAAGAAAGAGGATGTCAGTCTTGCAGCATCTATTTCTTTCAGCACTGCTAGTTTCTTGTCTTTCCTTAAGTACATTTCTTGCATCATTCATCACCACGCTTGTGTATCATTCTACAACATACACAACCTAGGAAACAGTAATAAAACAAGCACTAAATGTTTAGTAATGTAACAGAATTTCTGTGACTGAAATTACAATCTTCATGACTGTAACACCATGTAGGTTGGTGGATAGGTACCAGTATCTTGCAGGATGCTGCAGCACTCTATCTGACAGGTAGTCAGTGCATCTTGTGCCTGCAGATGGAGACAGCAGCCTCCTGTGAACACTGCTCGCTACGCTACGCTATCCATCACACTACACACTGTCACAACACAGAAGAGTGTCATCTCCTTATTCAGTGCTGTCAGAACATAAAAATCCCACACTTCTAAAATTCTTCATTTAACATAGATTCACATACAAATGTTAAAAGAAACAATACAGCTTGGAAGTTTTTCATGATTTCATTTGAAAAATAAGTGTAACAAGGCCAGGCTCCTCATTATATCCGACAGATACATCACTCTAAAGCAACCCTCACAAGTGGAGCACGCCATCATCTTTGTCTGCTGGTCCACTGCCACTAGTCAGGTGGACTGAGGCTGAGTCGTCTAGATTGCCACCTGTGAGATCAACAATCTCATCTTGATCGTATCGATCGTCGTCAGAACCGGTCGTTGTTGCAGAATGTGTGGACTGATGTGAGCCGGATGACAGCTGGCTGGTGCGGGAGAATGAGCCTCGACGTGGTGGTGCCAACGTGCGCTGGTTGGCAGGTTTGACTGTGATGATCAAATTGGAGCTGTTTGCTACCATCATATCTGTCACCTGTACAACACATTCACAACTGAATACATGCATTATAACTATGTAAGTAAGAATTCTGCTCGACAAGCTGACAGTCACTGTATACTGTCAAGCAGTTCCTCAATTTTTATAAAACACAAATATTCTTTCCCAGTAAGATTCAGTCCATTTGGGATGTGACATTGAGTGAGTGGGCTAGCACTTCTGAAACATTTCAAATGAAATTTGGGGAGAATTCTTCTTGGACTCCATGACCCTTGATGACGAACGCACTACATTCCTTCAAAACAGGGGAAATCAATGACGCAGTGACACACTGTGTCACAAGCTGGTATACCCGAACCATCAATATGACTGGGAAAGCCTCAGGACTCGCATGCATCACAACATTCACAAGAACTTACTGCTGGTCTCTGTCATGAGCCAGACAAATCCACCCAACTGTCTACCAATAATATACTACACGTCTCATGCCTACACTCAGATCTTTGAAGTGTCTGTTCCCTTCAGCCCTCTATCCACCCCTCTGTATGTGTCTGTCTCCCCCAACCCACCCCACTGTCCTTCAATCAACCAATGCAGACCACAAAACATGAAGATCCTTATCATATGTCACAGTTAAAATCTTTTCACCTTTTCTCGCCCTTCACCAATGTATATCCAGGTCACTAACCCTTCTTACAACTGGCTTGTGCTGCAGTACAGGAATATAATACAATATAATATAATATAATATTCTTGTTCTCACTGTTTGTTACAAGGTCAAAACTTTGTCTTCCAAACATCACTTTCTTCAGTTCTTTAGTACTTTAGAGTTGCACATCTTCAACTGGACACACAATTATGGCTTGAATACCATATGGAAGAAAACAACTGGCTGGTCCTAGCACATGACAGTCACCACATTTAGTGCAACAGAATGTGACCCTTCATGTCAGATAACTCCTTCCTCTCCTCACATTCTTTTCAGAAAAATACATAAATGAAACACGTATAACTTTGTGCATGATTAAGTAACAAGCATGAGGCATTATGCTGTTGGTTGGCAGATGGTTACCAGCTACCAACCAACACTGCAGAAGTGTTGGTTGGTAGCTGGTAGAGCTAATATTTCAACTACACAACAGATGAAGTCTGAAATCTTGCAAGGTAAGAACCGATGCTGAAGACAGCTACCTTTTAGCACATTACACAATGCAGCATTATACACAGCTGCCAGTGTTTCAGAGAAACAAGCTGCCTCCATCATCAGGCCAGAAAATGCTCACACCTGTCTATGAAAGCACACTGGTGTCATGTACCAGAAAAAATGAAGTGCAGTCATTAGGGCGAGCCTCAAGTCTTGTAAGAAATAATGACATGGCAATCCTACCAACAGTTAAAAATTTAAACAAAGTAGTGGAACAGATACAGAAATTGTACACACATGTAGGACATATGTAGAGGCAATGAAATAAAAATACATGGTAGAAGAAAGCTGGGACAGTCAAGAAACAGATTGAGCCATAACAGGTTCATCAGGCAATATGTGAAGATGGAGAAGAAACTGATTGATGATTATGAGAATGAGGAGGAAATGGATATCATGACGGAAGAGGTGGCAGAAACAGCTGCAGAAGAAGAGGATGAGGGGTGGTGGTGGTGGCGGCGGCGGCGGTAGTGGTGGTGGTGGTGGTGGTAGTATATGACATATGAGGTTCTAACGACAGTGACTATTAAGATTCATCATACGGAATCTCATGGCATGAAGCAGTATCAATGTTTCAGCATGTCAGAAGACAGCAGTCCTCCTAAATAGAAAACAAATTTACAATCCATGTTCCTGTGTTCTGTTGCCGATACAACTACATCTCATTACCTGATCCAATGTCTTGCCATTGACCTCAATACCGTTGACCTCCAACACTTCATCATTAACTGCAAGAAGTCCTGTACTTTCTGCCAAGCCACCAGGCACCAAACGTGAAATGAAGATACCAGGCACTTTCTCCAGTCCAGCAGGGGTAACTCGGACAGACGTACCGTCTCGGATGTAAAATCCCAGAGGCTTATCTGAACCATGTTTCAGCAATCGCACTCGCCGGCATGTCTCAGGCACAATATCAACGTCAATTATTGCTGACACCTGTCAAGAAAAATTATATACTGTACATAAAATTGTAATACATAAACTATGTTATTATGTGCCTGGTCCTGGACAGTAAAGGTCTTCACCACTTTTTTAACTTTCAAACACATCAAATAAAGCCCACAATATAACACAACACAACACCTACAACTGACAAACATTAAGTTGACTGTAATTATGTGATTATATCTTTATCATGATTCCATACTAACCAGAACTGAACTTCTGTCAATAGTAAGACACTAGTAATAACTGTCAAAGCCATGACTATGCTACTGATGATTTTATGGTATTTATTTATTTATTCTGGAAGTGGATAATCAACATGAGGCACAACTGAAACCCATTCAGAGTGTTGCTGCTGCAGTGTAGGTGGCACAGCTGCTGTCTGACTCAGTAAACACACTGGCACACACGTGTACACAACAATGCAATCGACTGGGTGACTAGCTACACAGTGCAGAAGAGCTCAGAGATGCTGCACTAGTCTGCGTCCACCCAAACATGACCAGAGGATGGCAATTCAATTTCTTGGAATGGAAGGATGTTAAGCTGCTTACACTGATAGCCAAATGCATGGTGCGATTGTGTACCAAAGCAACAGCTGTGAATTGGCTCTGGGTGTTCTGAGTGGGCAAGAAGTGAATGACAGACACATAAAGACAGGAACAGCCTCACACTGTCATTAATCCAAAGAACACTGCACAAGTCCAGAATGACGTGTGTAAGGACAAACAGTGGACTATTCTTGCCTTGTCAATGGATCTTCATATGTGAAGACACTGTGCATGTCATCATACTGGATCCTGGATAACACAAGGTGTCATACGAGTTGCCCCCCAAGACTACTCAAGACATAAGACACAAGCATCACACTTCAAATCACTGAAACACTTGCAGAAGTACCACAATAAAGATGTGAATCTGCGACACATTGTGGTGGGTGACAAGACATGGCATCACCATTCAGTTAGTGTCTACAGGAAATCAAGGACGTACACAATGCAGACACCCCACTGCATCCCAAGTGAAGAGCTGTAAGTCACAAGCATCTTCCAGGGAAGTGATATTGCCTCTGCTGACAGTGACACCCTTGCTTCTGGACTTTAAATCACGTAACAATACAAATGATGCAAACTGTAACATCCAATGCTGTAACAGCCATGTACCAAGATCAAACACACTGACTGCATCATCCTGCTGCTGAACGGTGCCTTCCACATGTGGTCCAGTGTTGAGGACCAAATGAATGTCAACTGATGGCCGGTGCTCAAACACTCTGCATACACACCACACTTACTGCCATGTAATTCTTGCATTTTTGGACAACCAAAGAAAGCCCCCAAAGGCAGTATATTCACAGCCAATGATGTGGTATAGCAGCTACGGCAGCAGCACAAGGGATTTTAAGTAGATGAACTACGCCAACTGCTACATCGGTGGGACTGCTGTAATGCATGTGCTCAGTTTTTCTAACTGTTGCAACACCGTCACCTGTCAGGATCCTCAAGCAGGTTGCAGATGTATGTGCCTCACAATACACACTTCAAATCAATTTCATCAGACAAACAATGCAACCACAACCACCCAAACATGCACAATAAATTATTGTGTTCACCTTAATGTAAGTGGAGAATGATTCCAAAGGAAAAGGGGAGGAGGACTTTCCCAATAATCATATGCCAATTAAACATGTTCTGTGGAAGGGATGTGCTGTATCTACTTCACCAACCAGCATCTTCATGGCAGGTTTCACAAAAACCACAGAAAACCTCAATCAAAGAAGCAGTCTTTCAACAATTCTAACCCAGGACTCCTTGCACGTAGTGTGTGACTACAAAGCATCATATCACATCACAAAAATCTGGTCGTGAGAACTCACTATACTGTGTGGTCTGGCAGGTGGAACATTCCAGCTGTCTTCAAAGTGTTTCTTGGACATTTCTTTGTGTCTGTCTTGACTGCCATAAAATTAGCAACCCTAAACTTATCATACTTGGAACGCTCACACTGAGAGAAACAAACTGAATACACGTGCAAAGGAGGACAAACACCCTCCAAACAGGCAACTGCATCTGTGTAATGCTGCCATTCCTCAACTCTGATACTGCGGTGAGGTGTTTGTAACTGCTACAAAGACAACAGCAGAAGATACGGTCTTAGGCTACAATTTTGTTACCACTGACATGCCTTGTAATTAATGAACCAACCAACTAGCTAACTAGCTAGATAACTAACTCACTAATCCCACAGAGTCCCTGAACAGCTGCTCAGCTCAAGCAATTCCCAGCACTAAATGGAACCCAAAGCTGTCTGCCACCTGTCCCTATTCTCGGCCAGATGAATCAAGTCCATGTCCTCAAAACTGACTTCTTTAACAGCAACTTTCATATCATCCACCCAGCTATGCCTAGGTCTTCCCAAAAGTTCTTTATTTCTGGTTTCCCCACCAAAGCTCTGTATGTATTTCGTTGCTCTCTACATGTGCCACATGCCCTGCCCATCTCATCATGTCATTTGACTTGCTCAGCCAAATGATATTTGGCCAGCAATACAATTCATGAAGCTCTTCATGATACACTTTTCTCCCATCTCCTGTTAGTCACTCCCTCTTAGGATCATAACATGTCACATAATATGAACACAGAAAATGTAATAACACAAATATACAACCTTTGTATATTTACTACATTCTTTTCTTCATCCTTTTATCACCCAAACACAACATTACAGTCACCTGCAAAGTGACGCCGTGCGGTTTGGTAGATAAGTACCAACATCCAGAGGAACCTGCTGCCTCCACCTTCAGTTCTACATTTTCTTGAACAGCTTGTAAGTGAAGTAAGAAACTAAACAGATGTGACTGGCTTACAACTATTTTGCAATGCAACACAGCATTCTGGTTTGACAGTTGGCATCCTGTACAGCATTCTGAATCTGACCAATGTTCAATGTTTTGTATTAGGAAACACAATGGGGATCACAGTGTCTCCGCTCTTCTGGGACGTGATGCCACATCACAGGGTGAATGGCGTCCAACATTTTGGGAACACCACTGCCACAAAACACAAGGCACCATTCACTCAGTGACACCGTGACACGTCCCAGTAGAATGGAGACCTCAATTCTACCAATGCAAAAGCCTAAAAATTCGCACACGCAAACAACATCATACCTGTCTGAAGTCATGTGGATTTGAGATACACAGGTGGGATTTCGGCCGGCCAGGTGTTCCCAAGATAGAGGAGATGAGGTTGCGAGGCTTGTGGGTGCCATAGCCATTCAATTCTTCCAAACTCTCACCTGCAAGAAAACACTCAGCAGTCACAATGTGTTCACAGTGGGTGTTCGTTAGTAACCCCTGCAGCTGAACAAATACCATCCTCCTTAGAACAGCCATTTCTCAGTTGACAAAACATGTACTACTGTATTCACAGATACAGATGATATGTTTCAGCTTATACATTCAAAGCCATCTTCAGGTCTGTTACAGAACAGCATACAAAGAGGTTCCATCACATACAGAATAATAGTGTTAAGACCTAAGAATTGCTCAAAATGAATACTTGAAAACACGTATATTGGAATACGGGCACAATACAGCTACAGAAGCTCTGAGTCTTGCACTCCTTCTACACTGTCCCCAGCATAGTGCTCTATGTACTCCTCTCAAAATGAAGTGTTATTTCCCTACAGCATTAAGTGATGGCTCTGTGTGACACATAGTGTACTTCTAGAAGGAAGGAACTGAACTTCTAAAACAGGGGTGTTGATAAGTCCTTAGACCGACAGGAAGGAAACAAGCCAATGTTTTGGTCAGGATGTCGTGAATTTCATTCGGCGCCTTGCCTTGCGGGGGGGGGGGGGGGTGGGGAACTTGATGACGGTTTGCGTCTCGATGTTGTTGAAATTGCGTTCGTCCCTGACATGCTTCCGAGCTTGT
>Ga0123354_10015748_pt1 | contig 11828 bp, 7 predicted proteins | sample TergutLab28metaG_2_FD_97872 | JGI IMG/M metagenome (GOLD analysis project Ga0123354, IMG submission 97872) | Labiotermes labralis P4 segment gut microbial communities from Petit-Saut dam, French Guiana - Lab288 P4 | ecosystem: Host-associated > Arthropoda: Insects > Digestive system > Gut ... | reverse complement strand
TTTTTTCTTTTTTTTTTTTCCCCCCAAACTACGAAAAAAAAAAATCTTCAAAGAAAATGTGGGGTTGATTAAAAAAAAAAAAAAAAAAAAGAACATGGTGGCGGGTGGATACTTAGACCTTACAAAAAATTGTAGGTTATGGGAAAATTACTGCTGTTAGCGCTCCTCAGAGCCTAAACAAGACGTCCGTTCCTTCACTAAACACAAAACAATAGGCACGCCGTAACATTTCTAAAAAGATTGAACCTACACATTAGAGCTAAAGCCACCTCAGTGGCGATTCGTTAAGTACTGAACTGGTTTTCTTTTATCGGTTCAGTCCTGCTTCCAGTAAATATTAATTTCTTGGTGCGGAAGCCACTAATATTTTAAGCGTATACACAAACTAGTAGTCAAGGATACATAAAAATAAGTACCGCGTCAGGTGATGCGTTATTTATTTCCTTCCGTCTATAGTTCTGTGTATTTACCCCTAAGACGTGAAACCGTGTTACTTGACCATACAGAACACTTGCGACAATTACCATGTGGTAATAACATGTTTGTTTATACACATATATACGTGAGGTGTGTGTGTGTGTGTGTGTGTGTTTGTTTGGTGAGTTTGCTAAACATTGTGCGGACTGTGACTTGTTCCTTATGGTTAGGAATTCTCTGTGATTTATTGTATTGCTTGTAATTGAAGTTCATTGTGCCTGACGGATGTGACTGATTTATTTTTTAAATTATAGTCTAAGCAATATCCAAAGAAGTGGAATGCATTCGCGGATTTCGGACTGAGGTGCCAGCGCATTTACATGGAAATGAATGAAAGAACTATTGTGAAGAATGGATCTATGTCAAAACTCACTCCGAGCAGCTGTGGATCACGTCCAACCCACACAACCCATCCAAAAAAAAAAAAAAAGATAAATGTTAGATGGAAATGCGGGAATTTTACAACCTGTAAAGGTTAGAGGTACAAAATTGTTGACAGGATATTGACTTCATACTCTAGTAAGGATTATTGTCTTACCTCATTGAAATTTTTCACATTTTATGGTTTTCTTTTCCTGTGGCGCTTCGACCCAATTCCGGGTCATGGCCTCCCTTACGGGGCTTTGCGATCACACTCGGGCACACTACACTCGGTAGGACTCGTCTGGACAAGTGGTCAGCCCGACGCAATCACCTCTACTTAACAACACACGGCACTCACAAGAGACAGACAGACATCCATGCCCCCGGCGGAATTCGAACTCACATTCCCAGTAAGCGAGCGACCCTAAACCTATTCCTTAGACGTCGTGGCCACAGTATCGGCAATTTTATGGTTTAGTAATCTCAAATTACACCTTAAAAATATCCACTTTTCTTAATGTCAGTTTCAGCAGGATTTTCCTTAAGTCCGGAACCATACGGAAAATGATACAGACGGCTTAAATTCACAGTATGTGTTCGTTGTACTCAGAGTGTGATTGATGCACTAATGCACACATGGCTTACAGTTTCGGCCACACGGCGAGTGGTGTTAACAGTGATAGTGTTTAATGCGTCGATGACGCCTATCCGCTATTGAGCAGCACTCTGATTTTTCTCGGCATAAACCAACGCCTTCAAGTGACTCCAGAAATAAAACTCTGGCAGGGTGTCATTAATATATATCAGTCTTACTGGTGGAGGCATCGAACACATTCTGCGAATAACATCCGTTTTTTATTTTCCCTGTTTTTCCACACTTATGGGACATTCTGTATAGCATTCTGTCACGCCTTTACTTACGCTGGTCTTATTTTAGGAGATAGTTGAAGAATAAAAGACCAACTTGATGTCATTTGCTATTTTATTTCACTACTTATGTGCTCAACATGTTTCGGACATTAATATATCCATCACCAGGAGGTTGCGACTATTCTGTCGAATCACCACACTGGTCGTACTGTTCTTGATTCGATGTGTGTTGGAGTTTCGGTGTGGTTGGGTTGGAGTGGTATCCGTGTTGCAGGCTGAAGCACAGCTTGGTCTTTTATTTTTCAACTATCACAATGATGCACCGTCCAATAAACATAAGACTGTTTCAGGAGAGTTAAAGTAAGGAAGGAAGTGACGGGGGAGGGAAGGAAGGAATAAAGAAGAAAGCGTGCCAATACAGGGTCCTTTAGGTTTATGCGACAGTATAGTACATTGACGGCTACTTGGTTTCTGTACTGTATCTATCGTTCAGTAATAGGGCAATGTGGAGAATATTTGGATCTTAGAGGGACGAGTTAGCAGGGGAGTGAAGAAAACTACATAATGAAGAGCTTAATGATCTGTATTCCTTATCAAGTATTATTCTGTTGATAAAATCAAGAAGAATTAGATGAGCGGGGCTTGTAGCACGTTTGGGGGAGATGAGAGGTGCATACAGAGTATTCTTGGGGAAGCCCGAGAGAAAGAGACCACTTGGAAGACCCAGGCGTATATGGGAGGATAATGTTAAGATGGATCTTCAAGAAATCTGATGGGGGCATGGACTCGATTGAGCTGACTGAGAACAGGGACAGGTGGCGGGCACTTTAAAGGCGTTAATGAATCTTCGGGTTCCAGAAAATGCGGGGAATTTCTTGACTAGCTGAGAAGTGGTTAGCTTCTCAAGAAGGACTCTGCTGCATGGAGAAAGCAGTAAGTAAGTAAGTAAGTAAGTGTGTAATATCGTTTAGTGTTATGTTGTCTCAAGAATATGCAACAGGAACACAGGATTTCGGAATCAGGATCTAATGTAAAAATGTGGGCACATAAGAGAGAAAACAGACACAGTTTCAGAAATTATTTTATTGTGATTTTTTTAACACGAAACGATGGTTGAAGTCCACAAGCCAAGTAGTCATAAACATTGTTTTCATACCTGCTGCAGCTTAGCACATTTATACCTTTCACAGTCATTAAGGCATTTGGAAATACATCTGTCCCTCTGCACATGCCGGACGGAGAGAAGCACGTGTTTATAAACCAACAGGTGACCTATAGCAACAAGCTAGGCATATCTCACAATGTCACTTCATTATTCTGAAATGTAAATGTTTGTATTAGCATTTCGTACTTTTCTCAGCATCCCATAAGTCTAACGGAATACAGGGCTCTCCGTCTGTTGTATCTTTCCATATATGCTTCATTATTCTGTAAGATTAACAGAATGTATGATAAAAGTAAAGGTAAATTTGTTCCTGCTCACGCCGTGAAGGCGTGTAGGGTGGAAGAGGTATAGCTCAACTGACTCCAAACCTCCTCACTAGATGGCGGTGAGCGTTCATCTTCACGCCCCGGTCTCTTTATCCCCCGGAAAGATCCCCGTTTCCCGAAGAATAGGAGGCTGTGTGGGCGCGAGACCGGGTCTGGACGGTTTTCGAAAAGAGAATACCTAGCATTTCGTATTTGCACAGCATCCTGTAAGCTTAGCAGAATATATGTGGCCTTGTTAGCAGTGAATATTGGCTTCAGCATTATGCAATTTAGGGGGCACGCCGTGGCCCAGTTGCGCTACAAACCGGAAGGTCGCGGTTTCGATTTCCTATGGCTTAATTGGAATTATTGACTAACATATTTCTTCCAGGCGCACTTTGGTCCTGAGTTCGACTCAGCCTGTAACAGAAAATGAGCACTAGGAATATTTCCTGGGGGGGGGGGGGAAAAGGCGTCCGGGGCGTTGTGTTGACAATCTTACAGCCTTCGTATGCCGATTGTCAAAATATCTGGGAGCCTCAACGTCCTGGAAACCTATGGACCTGTAATAGGCCTGTACAGGGATCGTTTTACCTTTACCTTCTGTAATTTAACAGAGTAGGCCTATGTGTGTCTTTATTAGCAGTCAACATTTTCTTCAGCGTCCTATTAAACACCCTGTATTACTTCTGCTCATTTGTGTGATGCTGGATGTACGGGTCGGCTTCAGTTACAGTGCCGCCTATTCGTTGTGTGGTTTTTGTTCATTTATGTGATAATTTGCGCACTATATCAGGCGCAGGATCGACGGTTTATGGGAATGTAACTTCATTACGTCATGTGGAATGCTCACTGATCTTTCCCTGACCGCAGCGTGTTCGGAGATTGGGGAATTTCTATATATATGTCAACGCAACGAGAATTTTTCCGGTGCAGTGAGAAATTTGATACTATGTAATCGTAGTGTTCAACAGGAATAACTTCTTTTCACATTGGTAGGCTTGAATCCTTGCCTCATTTCTGTTTCTCAAATACGAATAATCTGTGCTCTGCCTCCTCTACAAGGAACAGCTTTTCACTCCTGCAGAAACCAACTGGCCAAATCATGTAAATCGTTCGACTTTGTTAATCGGGTTGTCATGTTAACGCAGATGTAGGAAGCCAAATGCAGTGTAAGTCCTGAACATTATTTTCGCTATGCACAAGTTCACATTCTTAATGTTTCATAATGTAAAAGTTAGTTCACATTCTCTGCATTAGAGGGCTTTGGTGTAACAACATGTCAAAGCCAGTTCCCTTCTGACTCTCAGGCCTGATTTAAATCTCGTACACAAAAACTTTGATACTCCTTAGAAAGCCTCACCATTCTCTGTCATTATCAATCATCGGCGTAATTAACGCCATATTAGAAAAAAAAAGGGAAGTCGATAAAAGGAGCACAAAAAGTTAAACTCTGGGTTTTAAATAGAACAATGGCCATCTTTTATCTTCACCTTTATGGCGGATCTTTAGTCTTGAATGCAGACAAGAAAGTTCGCACATGAGATGTCGAAAGCTTTTCAGAAGACCACTTCTCTTCAAGCAGTGTCGCCAGCTGCATTATGGGCTTGAAGCTAAAGAGGTACACACACGGACAGAAACAACGTCAAGTGTCTGACTTTGCTCTCCATGAGGCAGCACTATAAAATGTACAGAATACGAGACATTGCAATATCAATGAACGTAAGGCAGTGTCTAGGAAGTGTGTCATCCCCGTTGTGTGTGTGAAACTAGGAGAAGGTATGTAGTCAAACACAACTTAATCACAGAGGTGTAATTTAATGAATGTGATGGAAAAACAACTACATGTTTCGGCCTGATGATGGCCAACACAGGCCGAAACATGTAGTTGTTTTCCATCACATTCATTAAATTACACCTCAGTGATTAAGTCGTGTTTGACTACATACCTTCTCCTAGTAAGGCAGTGTGTTTTTGTGTGTATGTGGTATAAGGGGTAGTGATGCGTAATGCTATAGCCTATCCTACCCAACAGTCACCCTCACCTTCTCGTGGTACATCCTGTTCTAACAAGCGAGTAAATGACGACCGAGTCACCGCGGTATAACTGTTTCACCAGGAATACAGGAAATGCCATCCCTAAACATGCCGGTCCAGAGGCTAAAGGTAGCAATCCTACTACTGGACATTCCCTGCTCTGGGCCCGTAACCCATTGAGGGGAAATTTTAACCACTGGAAATTCTCACGGAAAGAATACTACTCCCCAACTGGCAGAAGGAATCATGGTAGATCTTTGAAGAGACTTCTGGATATGTGAGTCCGGAACGGGTCAACAAGTGGCCCAACTCCCTGAAAGATATATGATGATGATGATGATGATGATTGAATGAATATACAGGATCTAAATTATGTTCTTGCTTCATTCTTCTTTCTGTGCAGTACCCAATATGGCTTATATTTAAGTGAGGAGTTTTAACAGCGTTTTAGTTGGAAGTAGTGAATGACATGATTTATAGGCAAACGAAATGTTAGAATTAAAAACAGCAATTCAGTATGCACAAATACGAACAGGCCTAGTAAGCAATGATGAATGTACTGTATTGATGTGTGTGAATGTCCCATCGGCCTACGGGATCCCATGGTTATTTTAGAGACAGGATCGCATTGAGTGCCATCAGGTTATACATATTCAGTGAGGATGCGTCCGTCCCGTTCCTTAATTAACTGTGTTCCGTCCTCGTAAATGAATGTGTATCGTGTTCCCGTACTCGATACTAGCATTATACATTTCATCTCACAGTTACTCTCCACTTTATACAACTGTAGATGAATGAATATCCTTTGGTACGGAATTATCATTGCAATTAATAGTTTCTTATAAGTAACTTCTTCAACAGGCTTTACTGTTACCTGTGTGCAAAATTTGGTCTCCAGTTATTAGTTTTATTGTGTCCAACTACAAAGGGGGCGCGCCAAAGATGAGGCTGTTGGGCTGCAGCCCCCCCCCCTCAAACCCCGCAAAACCGAAATTTAAAAATCCCATAATATGTAGACACAACGATACTAAAATTATTACGCGATTTACCCTTCAGCCGAAATCATCCACTGAAATAGATTAACTGCTAGTGCATTAGAATTTTGAAAAAAATAAACATAACGTTTAAAACAAAACAAAAATACCGGACACTGTGATTGAGTCGTGGAACATGTAGTAATATTTGCATGTAATAATTGCAGTTGCAAACAATGTTATGTTGCAGGTAACTTACGACATGATTTTTATTACATAATTTTTAAAATCAAACATAAACTATATATATCCTCACCTTCCGCGCCCCCCCCCCCCCCCCCCCATTGAAAAAATCTATGTACCCATCTGCTAACAAAATATGCTTTCCATTCTCCATCTGCCCCTACATAGAACATTGCCCTGTCCAGTCGTCTCCCATACGTTCGTCTAACTCTCATATTCCTCACTCCTGCCATGCCTGTGCTCTTCCTTCATGCCTAACACTACATGTAGGTAATCGACATCGGAGGACATTTAATTAGAACAGGATATAAATATACAATGATGTATCAGTCAAACACAACAAAACCTTATTATGTTTATAAACATAAAGTTTTGTTGTGTTTGACTGATGTTTTGTTGTGTTTGACTGATACATCATTGTGTATTTATATATGTGTTAAACACTTCGGGATGCCAAACATTAAATTTAAACATTAAATAAATAAATATAATTATAACAGTACTGTGCAGAGTAGGAGCTTGAAACTTTTCTCCAAAGATGCAGTACTTTATTACAGTTTTTCTAAATATGAAGAAGTGAATAATTTAAAAGCAAACATTTAACACTATAGTTACATACGTACGTAAATAGATACAGATTACAGATATTTTCCATGCCAGTTTTATGCATTTTGTCAATAAGGACAGCACGTAACTAAAATTGGTGTAAGGTAAAACTGATGCAGAAATGAAATGCAGGAACTTAGAAATGTATTCAGCTAATACTACCGAATTGGATTTTATATATATTTAAATAATCAATGACCGTGTATTAAGATGACTAGACATGGTAACGAAGTCAACAAATGTATGTAAACGTTGAAGAGTACATTATATATTATGTTATGTTATGTTGTGTTGTGTTATGTTATGTTGTGTTGTGTTGTGTTATGTTATATATTATATCATATCATATATATTGTGTTATATTATGTTATATATTATATTAGATTCATAGTATGCCTCATACATGTTTTAGCCACTCTTTTGGCCATTCTAAGGTAGGTGCAGTACGAAGGATGTATTACAAAAAATTTTGAACCGATGCACAAATGTCAGATAGTAAGTTTTGAAATGTATGTTGCACTGTATATTTCTTTCAGAAAAGAGGTAACAACGTAAGAAATGTCCTAGCAGTCTCTCTTTAGGCGCGTTCGCAAAACTGCGATCAGCAACAGTTAGCTTCGTCATATCTGTCCATTTTGTCCGCATGGAACTACTCGGCTCCCACTGGAAAGACATTCGTGAAATTTGATATTGAGCATTTCTCGAAAATCTGCCGAGAAAGTTCAAGTTTTATTAAAATCTGATAAGAGTTACGGGCACTTTAGTGAAGACCAGTGTACATTTTTTATCATATCTTGCTCGGGTCTTCTTAGAATGTGAAATGTTTCAGACAAACGTTGCAGAGAAATTCAAAACACTCATTGTGTGTTCAATATATTTCTTCCTCCCGAAAATCGTGCCGTATATGAGATACTGTGGAAAACTATTGTAGAGCTGGAGAATCCACAGATAACAATATGTTGCACGCGCAATATGTACTGGATTCCTAAGGTTACAAACACACACTCCGAATATGTTATACTTACTGCTTTTCAACTACAACAGTGGTTGCACGAACGCGCCTCATTTTTACGTTACACTACATTGTCTGTCATGTTACGAATTCGCGTTAACATAATTTCCATTTTCGCGACAGTTCGCTCTTTTACTCATTTGCACGCAAGGCGCACCAACATCACGGTTACACGAAACGCACATTTTATGAGCCGAAGTTTGTGGTGATGCGCTCGTGCGTTTACGCTATGTTTCCTTACAGTCTGTCTAGGCGGATCGCGGGCTGTTATAATTTCAAACTTTCTGACAACACTACAAGGAGTTGAGTGACAGCTTCACTCCCTGGTCACGTTGTCACGAAGGTAAAGAATCCCCGCCAACCTTGGGAAAGAATAATATTTGGCCCCAACAAAGATCTGGGCGCGTCAGCAAAGATAACAGCCCCGACGCCGCCGGACGTCGAACCATGGTCCTTAATGTAATTATAGTGACGGAGCTGTCCTATATATGAGGCCAAGTAAAAGAAGCATAACAGATGCCGCTGCTATGAGGATGTAGGATCAGGGACTTCGTTATGGCATCACCAAACTTCAATAGTTTGTTTATCCAGTGGAATTTCAGTCCATTAAAATATTTGAGTGTACAAATATGTTATTTTCTGCTGTAGGGTTTGCCAGTAACTGGAAAAAAAAATATGAGTGGACCGGCGGGTGCTACTGACAGGATTTCAATTAATTTGTCACGAGTGTATTGCGGGCAAGTATAAACAGCTATATACAGGCGTTGACGTAAAATTTGTTTGTCGGTTGCTTAGTTAACGCTTCCCACTAAGGTCTGTTCAGTGTCGTTGCTCAACAGTTCACATCTATCTGGTATCTATATTACATTATTATAATATGCAGTATAAAGACATGTCGATTCAGAGTGTGACTTCTTAACCAAAGAAACAATGAACTAAATATGAGAAAAACTACGTTCAGTCCCAGACTCGACATTATCTAGTGTTATTAGTAGTTTGAATCCAGACTTTATCGGTCCGATTATCTGTCAATATTAACTATTCATTCCTTATAATGCTTAATGAAGGTATATTCAGTTCTTATAAAACTAATTACCTTCTTAATATTGGCACAGTTCTGACAAGGGCCTACAAGGGTTCAGTCGCCAACCATCGCCGTCAGTGTGGGATTTGTGCCGAACAAAGTGGAACTAGTACACGTTTTTCTCTGAGTACTTCGATTAACTCTGTCAGTGTAATTCCACCAATGCTCAACACTCTTTCAATCGCCAGTCACGGACGTCATATACATTTTTGGCAGTTTACACCTTCGTTACATTTTGTCAGTGGACTACATGACGGTAGTATTGACATAAGTTGATCACTTGCTGGGATTGCTTGTTCGAATCCCGCCCTGGGCATGAAAGTCTGTCTCTTGTGATTGTGTGTGTTGTCAGGTAGAGGTCTCTGCGTCGGGCTGATCACTTGTCCAGAGGAGTCCTGCCGAGTGTGGTGTGTCTAACTGAGTGTAACTGCGAAGCCCAGTAAGGGGAGGCCATTACCTGGAATCGGTTCTAAGCAACGCACGAGGAAAAAAAAATTGACATAAGTGTCACCGTCAACCACAACAAACTGCATTAATTTCGGTCATGTGGACTGTCCTCGGGCATTAAAATTCATGACTTTGAAAACACACGACACGAGCATGCTGGATCTATTGATAAAATTGATAAAATTTGTTTTGGTTGACGGTGATATTTATGTCAATATTGACATGATATACCACAACTGGATGAATTCCACAAAAAAGACTGTAGTATTGTTTCATCCTTATTTTCTCATTGCCGATATACAAACTGTATTGGGGTGTAATCAGAAGTCACGAAACTGGCGCAACCCAGAGTGGCATCAGTCCGCACATTTGTGAAATGCGTAGGCTACACACAGAGACGACAGTGCTCCTGCACACGTCTGCCTAATGTTACCATAAACCCGCCTAGCTCTAGAATGTACTTTTGAATGTTGCAGAAATTCGTCGAGTTTCATAATGCGATTTTTAGAAACGTTGCCATCTACAGCCCCTTGGTTACGCAACTTTATGCTTCAAATTAGTCAAGTGGGGAACATTTCTATGTCCATTCTGTCTGCGAAGTATTTCACAGTATTTCAGCCTCTATCATAATGTGCCTTAAAGCATCCTCAAGGGACTTGTTTAACTACTTGAGCTTAGTGAAGGTAATTTTCCCTTTGAAGTAACCTGTTCACTAAAGTAAGCACATATCAATTGCATGGAGGTGCCGAGTTGTACATGTAGGGCACTACAGCACGCTTGGTGTGAGAACACCTTGTAAATCTACACCTCGTCTCCACCCGACACTTTCTGCTGTTTTGTTGGTGTGTTTATGTGTTGTATTTGTGTGTGTGATAATTATCGAAAATAAACACCAGTTCGTATGCAAATACGTTTTTATTTATATCTATGGGTTAGAAGTTTTATGCAAGAGAGAAGGAAGGAGGAAAGGAAGAAATGAAATGAAATATTTGTAGATTTCTAGGACAGTCTTTTGTTTCGATATATATATATATATATATATATACACACAATATCCTTATTCTCACAGAAGAATCTGTGTGGGAATTGTGGTGGACGGAGTGGTACTTGGACAGGTTTTTCTCCGAATAGTTCGGTTACGGTGTGTCAGTGTAATTACTGCCGTGCCCGATACTCGGTCCTCTACACTTCTTAGCCACGGGATGAACAGTGGACTTGCTGGAAGTCACAGTTTCCAGTTACGAGAATAAATAAGATCATACTTGAATACGGAAGGCGATGGCTTACAGTTCTGAGTTTATGTATATTCAGTGCGTATATTATCGAGTCATTATGGGCTGGACCAGAGGAGAGAATTCTGCCTCTGTGTGTTTTATTTTTGAATCGGTACCAGAAGATGGAATTGTTGGTAGAACGTTCGAATAGGAACAAAAGATGGCAGAAGTAAACAGCACTGGAATGTATGCGTGAGTCGTCTGTATTTCAGGTAGTTTGATATTTTTGTATCGATATAATTTACAGTGTTTTTGTTTTTAACTTAAACATTAACTAGAAAACTAATGCTGGTGAAATTAATTTATAAAACCAACTTTACATGCACCAAAATATATATGTACACATATGTATGTATTTTTAAGCATGTAAAGTTGGCTGTATAAATTAATTTCTATACTGTGCACGGTGCGTATGATATTATAATATTGAAATTATGCTGACGAAATTTGTTTACAAAGGCAAATAGTATTGCGCGTGCAGAAAAATTTACTTCTTCAATGTCCAGAGTGACACATAAGTCAGGTAACCATTAGTACAATGTGTGTTGAAAAAAGGTTAGTTGAACTTTGGGCCATCCTCTTTGCCTATGTATTACAAATACGTAAATAAGTAGTTTTGACTAACACAAACATATAGAAGCAAATTAGTAGTACCGCTCAAATCCTTTGTAAATTTTCCTGTCTACAAGAAAATGATTCCGAATGGCATTATTTTACTACTGAAAGGATGAAGTATAATTTATTTCACCATTTCATTTATACCCAGGAAAGAGAGATATATTCAACTTCCCTCCAACGTGGCCTGATCAGGCCACGTTGGAGGGAAGTAGCTGTACCGGTATTATGAACTGTACCGGAGGCTGCAGTTACAGTTTTTAGTACTCCTGATGATGGGTGCTGTGACACCCGAAACATGTAGAGTGACTTTGCAGTAAATAAATATCTGCATACTGTTGCATCTGGTTGGATTT
>Ga0123354_10015747_pt1 | contig 11828 bp, 7 predicted proteins | sample TergutLab28metaG_2_FD_97872 | JGI IMG/M metagenome (GOLD analysis project Ga0123354, IMG submission 97872) | Labiotermes labralis P4 segment gut microbial communities from Petit-Saut dam, French Guiana - Lab288 P4 | ecosystem: Host-associated > Arthropoda: Insects > Digestive system > Gut ... | reverse complement strand
ATCCCGGTGGGGACGAGATTTTCCGCCCGTCCAGACCGGCCCTGGGGCCCACCCAGCCTCCTGTAAAATGGGTACCGGGTCTTTCCCGGGGGTAAAGTGCGGCCAGGGCGTGCTGCTGACCACCCACCCCCTTCTAGTGCCGCGGTCATGGAAGAGTAGAGCTATACCTCTACCCACCCTCTGGGCCACACCGGGCCTATAACGGGATCACTTTAATAATAATAATAATAATAATGTGGCCTAAGGACTCCTATTTTACGTGTTTCGAAATTTATTTAAAAAACCGCTATGATTCCACAGATTGGACAGCGGCCCCGTCTCAGGGCATCCGTAAGGAGCACTACAAGTGCAGACACAATTTTTACCCTGAATTAGAGTCAGTCCTACCGTCCGAACAAATTAAGGCGACCAATACGAGCAGCGTCTGGTATTCTTTAGGTTTTCCAAAACGAGTACCGAAATAGAATGGCTATATTTATGTCTAAATAAGAATGTGAGGACATATGTGTATATATATATACGTTTGTTCCTGAAGCAGAGTCGCTAATTTACAGAAGAATGATTAACTAAGTATATAACTTCTGTCTCATGAATGTAGTTGACGAAGTTTGAAAACTGATGTTGGAACAATTCCGTTATGTTTTTACTGGTGTTATATCATTGACATGTGTTGACAATTTTTTATCCTCAGAACACCTACAGTCTCAATCCAAGGTCAAAAGTGAGCATTACAAAGCTTCTACGTAGTTGCAGTAGGTTATATCTGTTTTCCAGTAAGTTGACTTACATCGCCCTTACTCGAATACCTTAACATCACTCTAACGATACCAAACATTCGACAGTCATTAGGTTTTGCCAAAAGGTGGAGAATTACTCGTGTTTATAACTTTGGTCGAAAGTGAGAAGTGGGACCAAAGGTAAAACATATCTCGAGTCTGAAACACTGCAGTGCATTTGATACAACTTTGTTTTCTTCTTTCAGGTGAGTAGATCTACCCGCAGGCGTTTATATCCTGTAATTGCATCTGATTTGGTGAGTTGTAACTTCTTACAATAAAAGGAATGTTGCAATCTTGACAGGCTAGACCCTACCTACATACTCGTAAATGAGTAAAACAACATTTGTTGGCGTCTAATTGCTTCCTTCAAATCTTTTGCGGATAATTGTTCCTTACACGTCGTATTGAGCTGCAGAATACAACTGGATGCGGTAACCTGCCTCTGAGTCGGAATTTAGACCTACAATTTTTGTAATCGTAAGAATTAATTATAGCATTTCACGATGAAAACCCAACAGAGGCATACTGTTAGTAATTAACCAACTTAATGCACAAATTATTGTTTTATAATAAGTTTATTATATGCCTCTACATGTTTCGAGCACTGTGTGCTCATCATCAGGAGGTATAAATTGTATTATACAGCATCTGGTATCATCACACTCTGTAGGTGGCCGTCCGGTGCACAGGTTGAGAGAGGACTCTCTCTACCTGTGCACCGGACGGCCACCTACTACAGGTGTGATGATACCAGATGCTGTATAATACAATTTTGACCTCCTGATAATGAGCACATAGTGCTCGAAACATGTAGAGTCATATAATAAACTTATTATGAAACAAGAATTTGTGCATTAAGTTGGTTAATTACTAAGATTTTACCGAGATGCACGGTCAGCGAAACATCAAAGAAAAGGAGGCCTAATCTTTTGCCGTTTATTTTTCTTTCTGTATCGAGGCATTTTTTGCGTATTTTAATTTTCATATCTCTTAAACAAACGCCAGTTCGAAATTCACCAAACCTTTTTAAGTCGAAACCTCTAAGTCACAAATAGTTAAGAAATCATAGTTTTTCTCTCTCTCTCTTATTCACGATACCACATAGTCTTTGGAGACTAACTAGGTATTTTATCCTGACCTAAACTGCTACGTTGTCTATTTGCTGCAGGCGTCGCCCAACATTTCATTCAGCCTGCTTTATTCTGTCTCCTCATTCATGAGGTTTCGAAGTTACACACAACGACGCACCACAGTCGGTAGGACTTCCTGGACGAGGGGCCAGCTCGTCACAGAGACCTCTACCTGACAAAACACACACACACAACACTCACAACAGACAAACATCCATGCCCCCGGTGGGATTCGAGCCCACGATCCCAGCAGGCGAACGGCCGTAGACCTACACCTTAGGCCGCGCGGCCACTGGGACCGGCATCATAGCTTAATGGAATATCCTTAAAATTTTGGCGTTGAGTGGCCTGCAGTCACCGGCGGTGGTAAAGTACATACAGTTCAATACCAGAAGAACTCTCTGGTCTAATCTGTTAAAAGGAATAATATAGAATAATTACATATAACAATAGCCGGGGGCTTTTCCCCGGGGGTAAAGCAGCCGGTACTTTTACTCCCCCTTTGTGCCTGCTTCTCATGTTACGAGGTCACATTTACCTTTACATATAATAATATGTAATAAGTCGTGAGGAGGTGTTTACAATTATACAAGGTAATGCAGTCCCATTACAGGCCCGGAGGGTTCCAGGAAGTTAAGGTACCCAAATTTCGTGATAACGGCACAGGATGATGGTAGGTTGTCAGCCTTACGCACCGGCCGCCTTTACCCCCAGGAAATACTCCTGGGCCTCATTTCTGTTAGAGGCTGAGTCGACCCCAGGGCCATAGTGCGATCGAAAGGATTTTATGTCAATGAAAAATTCCAATGACGCCATCTGGGATCGAACCAGCTACCTCCCGATTTGTGGAACAGCACGTTAACCACTGTGCCACCGCGTCCCCCCCCCCATTATATTTATTTATATAAGTTTTATATTAACCCATAATGGAATAAAACGATTTAGATAAATTTTATTTTACAATCAAGTACAGGCCAATATTTTTGCACGTATTCTCTCTCGCTGGTTCAAATAAAATCCGCTAACTGTAAACGTAAGGTCAGTGTTACTCTTCATAATTAAGTGAAGTACTTGAAAATGAGAAAATTGCTTGTTTTTTAAGCTTTAGTTTAGCTAGCTTGCAGAATTTAACAACTGAAGACCGGGGTCTTAAATGTTTATGCACTCCGTTTATATTTACATTTACATCTGCCTTTCCTGCATATCGCATTAAGCAGATCCTGTTCTTGTGTAAAATTACTTAAAATGGAAAGGAGCGGGGAAATTTATTGCTTTATTTTCTTCTTTTGTTCGTCTTTTTTAAATTTTATGGCGTTACACAATGCCTGCTTTGTTTTAAGAAGATTTTATTATTTTTTCGCCATTAAAACATGTAGTGGATCGAGTGGATGCTTCATCCAGTGTCCTAAAAGTTATCGCTTCCCGTTTGGCAAGTAAACTAAAAAACAAAGGCTCTTAAACTTTTATATATGCAACCTTCATGACACAATGCAATGGTAAATAAATGCTGGTTATTTTCAGACAAGTTCAATCGTAAACGTTCAGCTTCTGTAGCTTTTGTTGTGTTTATAAATATTTATTTTGCGTGCCAGATCACCCGTATTGTGGCTGCTGATCTTAGAACGGTGTCAATGAATTTTTTCCGCAAAAGATTTTTCTTTGTTATATTAGAGCAGTTTCAGAATTACTAACAGAGTACTAAGCCTTTTGAGTTTTAACCCTTCATTTTTAACGGTGTCTCATTTGTTTTTCTTCATCTTGTTCCATATCAGGGTTAGTCACACTCTCTAGGCCAGTGTTTCTCAACCTTTGTGAGACCGCGGCCCGGTAAATTATTTTTTCGTAAGACGAGGGCCCGGTCCCAACAAATTTACTCGTAAATACCTTTACATTTTTTAAGTTCATACATTTAACTAACATAATTATTAATAATTAATAATGGATTAATCATAAAGAGTATTAGTACACTTACGTATACGGTGTGGCATGTTGACAAATATAAAATTACTTTTAAATTAGTTATCAATCACTGGACTAATGAAATCTTGTAGTATATTGTAGTTTCCTCAGGCCAACATCTGGGTCTGAGTTTTTCGACACATTTACGAATATTTTTCTCCTCAGAAAATTTCCACTATAAAACATTTATTCGTGAAAACTGCTTAGAAACTAAAATAAAAAATTCCAGGAGAACCTCTAGCGGCCCAGTATAATTGATGCCAGTGCCAGGTACCGGGCCGCGACCCGGCGGTTGAGAAACACTACTCAAAGCTCAATAGTGTCCCTGTTCAGGACAACAAAAATAAGGAAATAACGCAGGTAGACTTGGATTGGAATCTATGATCACATACTTTTAACAGTTAACAAAACTGTGAGCCTTAGGCCGTGTGGCCACGGACTGGTCATTGGGTCAAATTTTTATTATTTGATGTGCGGAGAGCAATGTTTCCGACCTACTGTCTTCAGAGTATTAGGTACATTTATATGTAGTTTATCTCTTATTAATGGCTACAGATTATATTTGAAAGATTTCTATGTGTTTTATTGACCTATTTAACGACATACAACGAAAACTGGATTACGCATTGTTACAGATAGCTTGATGTAGATTGCCTACAGTGAATTAGTAGAGACTCGTACATTGACTGAATGTTCACCGTGACAAGTACAGTATGTAAAATCGCCAAGAGTTTGTTCAGAAAGTATGTGTACTCCTGTGAACCTACTCATTTTGTTTCACCTTCGAAGGACGCTTATCTTGCTTTGCCAAGTTGTATAGTATAGCTGGTTCATGCCTTTCGTAGGGCCGGCCGATGGAGGTTTTAATGGCTATTAACGGAACAGTGACAAAGGCAACCAACCAACCTGGCTGTCGTAACGTAGTATTTGCATTGGGCTGGGCTGGACGGTGGCCTGGACTCAATTGCATCTCTGCCCGTTTGCAAAGTAAATACACGATAACAACCTGTCATGTTTGCTTCCCTATAAAATTCATAGTATAGGACAGTGCGACGGGTCGACTCTGCCGTGAGTTGTGAAGTGGCTCCTAAAGAATGTGTGTAACCATCTCGACTGCTCATATGGACTCAAAGCGTTCTTTCCGAGAGTTCCTGACTATCAGGCGTCCTTCCATTCCATGAATTTCTGCTTTCCTAGTAGAAGACAATATTTTTTCCATTTCGTCAGCTCCTATGTTGTTTGATATGTCGCTTCGTTCCGTCAGTCTTGCGTTGTTCCATGTGTCCTCTTCGATTATTTAAAACGAGTATGTTGTTTCTTGTGTAGTCCCGTTCCGTGAAGTTCTTTGTTATCCCAGTCCGTGAATTCTTGTTGTGCTCATTTCGATAAGTTCCTATAATTTTTTTTTCGTGTGATATTCTATTCCATGCGTTTCTGTATTGTGTCACATGCCCTGCCAGTTTGTGGATTCCTTATGTTGTTTTATGTCTCCTTTCATTTCATGTGTTCCTGTGTCACATCATGTACTGCTCCATTCTGCAAGCTCTCGTTTGCTGTATTGTTTACGTGCTACTCCTTTGCGTGATGTACGGCGTACTGCGTCGATGACATACTGTTTCAGTTCGTGAGTTCCTATGTTGCTGACGTGCTGTTACTCTGCTTGAAATTCTATGTTGCTGACATCGTGTTTCACTTCGTGAGTTCCTATTTTGCTGACATACTGTTCCTCTGCGTGAAATGCTATGTTGCTGACGTGGCGTTTCACTTCGTGAGATCCTATTTTGCTGACGTGCTGTTCCTATGCGTGAAATGCTATGTTGCTGACATGCTCTTTCACTTCGAGAGTTCCTGTGCTGCTGACATTTGTTTTACTTTGTGAATTTCAGGTTGTTGCTTCTCTCCTTGACACCACTCCTTTCATTTCCTGTTCCACTCTCTGAGCTGCTGCCATATATACGTTGCTTAATGTGTTTTTTTTTTGTGAGGAATGAAATGTAATCTACAAACCCTGTTGATGAATGTCTCGTATTTTGAACTGTGGATCATTTCATTACTCCAGAAAAAATCTACCAGTTTGTGTAACAATATCAGTCACTATTTTCGTTGTTATACCGTGCATGTTGTCAAGTCTCTCAATTATTTTACAAACCACTGCACTTATATAAATTTGTAAAATTTACACCTTAAAACATTAAAAACGCTCCGACATGTTTCGGTCCGAGGACCATCATCAGGGAGCTATATCGCCCTTGCTAAAGTTACACTATTAAAAGTCATATTAATTTCACTATTCTAGTTGGTTTTGTGACAGCATGCCGTGTTGTGTTGTGTTGCCAAGAGTGCCCTGTTATGGATGTGCGTTACGTGTTTCGTGGAATAGTGAAATTAATATGACTTTTAATAGTGTAACTTTAGCAAGGACGATATAGCTCCCTGATGATGGTCCTAGGACCGAAACATGTCGGAGCGTTTTTATGTTTTAATGTGTAAATTTTATAAATTTATATAAGTGCAGTGGTTGGTAAAATAATTGAGTGAATATCAGTCACAGTCTACTGAAAATAAAGTTCATACTTTAATCGGCGCCGGTAAGCCTCATGCCATGAAGATTCGAAAGAGAACGAAATAAAAGTCCCACCCATTCTCTTAGTGGTCGTGTGAAACGCGGCAGAGCTCCGAATGGAGAAATAAAGTGACCATTCATTGCAGCTGTGTGCAGTCAGCTACGCACAACGGTAGTCAGGATGATCATGATTTCTAGAGTTTGTATGTTGTTTCATGCAAACGTGGATCATTGCTTTTATGTCTTAGGGATTACTGTCGTCTTGAATTTTATGCCGTATACCTTTACAAGACGTCACACCTCGTTAAGACATTATTCTCCGCAGTGAACGCCATGGGTACATCAGATCTCATTGAGACAATGAACAAGTTGCGCCACAGAACTCGAAGTAAAGAAAGCAATTAACTGGAAGCTGAAGAAAGGTATACAGTGAAGAGCGTCATAATGTATAATTTCCTAATATTATTACAGTTACAAATTCAAGGTGAAATGAGGTGGACGGTCGCACAGATGACCGCTGTTGGCCGCAGAGCAAGGATGATCTGTTCATTCGTCAAGTAACTCGCCCTCTGCAAGTTATCATGAGTGAAACAGAAGAGAAGTGTGCACGGAACTCTATCCGTATGGCTGAATATAAGAGGAGACCTTCACATAGATGGTACGATATTAGTAAAACGGATCACACATCAACAGGGCGTGCTGTGGTCCCACCTGGATGAGGACAGGATCCAGTGACGATTTCTTTTAAAAATTATAATGAAACTTAGTGTCCCGTAAAATCCGGCGGATTTCTTGACTAGTGAACGATAGTGGCTTGTCAAAAATAAAAATGCTTCTAAGTATTACTTAATTTATTTAATGCATTTGTAGACGTTTGTTATGTCTTTGAGAATTATATGCTCTCGGTGTGATATTGGCATGGCTTTTCCGCCTAAAAGCTTTCGAAGCAGCTGACATATCCCTGAAACTTATGATGGTAACACGTGCTAGCATTAATAGTGAATTTTAGCGTAACATGGGGAATATTTGTACCATAACATAAGCCTAACTTTGTAAATTATGACATTTAGTTTATATATATATATATAAATATATATAGGTCTTTATTTATTCGTGTGCGTATATTATTATTATTATTATTTACCTTTTTGAATGTGAAAATCCAACATGGCGGTCACATGCAGTTTTTAAGCCTGTGATTCTGTAATGACATTGAGGACAGGCATGTTTAATGTTTCTTATAGTTCTACCTGTGTACGTCAATACGTTTACTGTCATTTCCGTTTTACGTGCGTGCCTGTAGGGACGTCACTAAAATAAATAATTAACTACATATAGCAGAGTACTTCCTGTGAAGCTAACAGGTCCATATCTAGTCAAGAAATTCTGTGTGTTTTATGGAACCCGGAGGTTCATTACCGCATTCCTAAGCACCCGTAACCTGTCCCTGTCCTGAGCCATATCAATCCAGTCCATGCCCCATATTCCCATTCTTGAATATCCATTTTAATATGTTCCCATCTACGCCTAGGTCTTCCAAGTGGCCTCTTTCCCTCATGTCTCCATATCAAATTCCTCTATGCACCTGTCCTGTCTCCCGTACGTCCCAAATGGTTTGATCTCCCGAATAATATTTAGTGAGGAGTGGAGACCAATGTTTCTCAACCGCCGGGCCGCAGCCCGGCACCGTACCGTGGCATCAATTATACCGGGCCGCGAGAGGTTCTCCTGGAATTTGTTATTTTAGTTTTCTAAGCAATTTTCATGAATAAATGTGTTATAGTGCAAATATTCTGAGGAGAAAAATATTCGCGAATGTGTCGAAAAACTCAGGCACAAATGCTGGCCTGAGGAAACTACAATAAGCTACAAGATTTCATTAGTCCAGTGATTGATAACTAATTTAAATGTAATTTTATATTTGTCAACATGCCACACCATATAAAAGTGTACTAATACTCTTTATGAATATGCCATAATTAATTATTAATAGTTATGTTAGTTTAATGTATGAACTTAAAAAAATATAAAGGTATTTACTAGTAAATTTGCCGGGACCGGGCCCTCGTCTTATAAAAAAAAAAATAATTTACCGAGCCGCGGTCTCAAAAAGATTGAGAAACACTGGTGTAGAGTAAAAAGCTTCTCGTTCTGTAGTCTTCTCCCCACTCGCCGGATACCCCTTTTCTACTAGACCCAGATGTGTTCCTCAGCACCCTATTCTCGAACACCTAAGCCTAGTGCGGGACAACAATTACAATTTAATTATAGAATACTACATTCTTAATAGCCTGTAACTAAAAAGGTTTAGTGTGTTTGATCATGAGACTTCTATGTACATACCACATAAAGTTCTTTTTCTGTATTGTAGTTCTAAGAGAACGTGTTTTGACAGTTGGGTTTCTTGACTGTTGTTTGCGCTATATAATGTCAGGCGGGTAGGTCACCAGTACTCGGGAAAACCCACAACTTTTTTTACTGTCTGTGAATCACCAAGAGGCTGGAAATCACTGGTGAAGAATGTTTTGTGTAACTGATCCACAGAACCATGACTCGGGTCGCGTGTTTCGAGCCGGATAACATCAGAAACAAGTCAGCTATTTCGGGAAAGAGAGGTCAGGTTAGATGATAGACAAGACGCCAGATGGGTTTCTGTAGCATCTGACGCAATTTTTGTCTTCGAATTTTATGGAACATTGTGCCATCAGTATGTCCTGCTGTAGTCAGTGTGATTCTGTACATTAAGCTTTCAAGTCGGAGCTACAAATGATTCAGTTTCGATGATAAGTAGCCTGGTGTAGGCCTACGAGTTAAGTATATAAAAAGGAGCCCTGTATCGATGTTAAGCATTTTTATAAACAGATTTGCATGTTCCTGTGATTGTGTGGAAAACACTGAAAGAAACGTAAATATTTTATAGTGGAAACGGAAATGAAAGCGTGATGTCATTATTGAAATCTTCTGGAGTGTATTATGATGTGATTCAGGTATAACTTACAGTTCGGAGGGACGTAACTCTTTCAGTCTTCAAGATACAAGATAAACGTAGTGTGAACTCTCTGTACGTCTTATAATTCCGGCAAGACTGCACGCTCCGCATCCACAAAGAAAGATATCTGTGTAGTTACCGTTGTAAAAATATGTGTAGCTACCGCTGTTAGAATATGTGCAGCTACCGCTGTAAGAATATGTGCAGCTACCGCTGTAAGAATATGTGTAGCTACCGCTGTAAGAATCTGTAGCTACCGCTGTAAGAATCTGTGTAGCTACCGCTGTAAGAATCTCGCCTTTCGCATGAAAGTAGTGTTTTTAGGAATATTGCCTTCTGCTTCATATAATATACTCTTCCTTCTTCCTCCGAATTCATATTTTTGATGTCCAGTAATTTTGTAACTGGCTGTGCCATCTACTCTTTGCTCTTCCCATTCGTTCCTGTTTTTCGGAATACACTGAATCCTCTCTTAAATGGAAATTGGACATAAGGGGAACATGTCTCAAGCGGAAAAAATGTTACAGTCTCCGAAGATCTGTAGTCCCGACAATCCATACTTGAAGTACCTGTGTTAAACGGAACCCGCCTGCAAAGGAAAAATGCCGGTCCCTTGTGGTGTCGTTATAGGCAGGTTTCACTGTATGTGCATATGCTAATTTGATAGTCTGATTCTTTGCACCATATTTACAAGATGTTCCCAATTTAACTGGCATGTATTTACGTCAGCTACACCCTTGGTTTGCGATAGACTCATTTGTTTTCGTTTGGTCCTCCTGTCTTCTGCTCCCAGTAACGGCCTAAGAAATGCCTCACGCAGTTTCTGCTGTCCGTTCCTTGTATTATGTTGTCCTTACCTCCTCGTCCTTCCGTTCAAATGACCTTATTGTCACTTCACTCTCAGAAGCCTCTATGTATATTGTTATCCAAGTCTCTCTCTCTCTCTCTCTCTCTCTCTCACACACACACAAAGCAGTGCCTAAAATTACGATTTCCTGAAGTGTAGTTTGTTAGATAGGTCACAGGAATACAAAAGATTTTGAACCAAAAAATCACAAGAATTCCCCGACCATCTTCCCTTTATTTCCACATAAATGTAATTTCATTGTTCGAGTATTGTTCCAAAGTACATACATTTTGATGCAGATTTCTGTAGCTGTCTTTATAATGTGATGTTGCCCTGTATCCTTTTAATGAGCCATGAACATAATTTTCACCGTGTTCTTCTACATATCAGTCTTTGTATATAGGAATATTATTTTGCAATTGGGATTTTGTATTTTTGTAGTGTTTTGTTGTTTCCTGATAATTCATCGACATAGTATAAACCACTAGCTGTATTTCATATATTTTCATCTCAATGATACTTTTAGTCAACAACGCAAAATTTATACATTCTCGTTTTATTACGCAACATAAAAGTTTGCAATTTAAATGCAACTAAGCACGGAAATAGGAATAAGGCATTCCCAGTATATTATTTTCTCTTGAGAGGAATATGTTTTGTGCTGGAGGTAAAACTCATACATCCTATAGAATAGAAATGGGTTGTTTACCTCCATAAGTTGCGAATGCATGGATCTGCGTCGTCGCTTGACGGCTGAAATGTAATACGAGCTGGCAGAATAGAACATTTCGTACCTTCGTCACTCGACACTGGCTTCAGAGAGCCGATATACACAGTTCTGATCATCGTAATAGCAAACTGATGTTTCTTATTTTTCTTCTTCCGTCCCTCGTAGAGGAAATTCCTGGAATGAGTGAAGCTATATTGAAACACGTGCGATGCTTTCCAAATCATGTCTTCTACAAGACGGTTTTGTATTTTACGATTTTGCAGGAAGCAAGCAGACATTGTGATACTGTCTCTCACATCTGGACCACAATCCATTTATCAGGCTACTCCGTACGTCATCCGTAGTGCTGTATTCCTTAAATCTGAGAGGAAAAGTTCCATAACCCATCGAAGACCAAAATGGAGATATGTTTTCTATAAAGACCCAGCTCATTCCTGACAGAGAACACAGCATGCTGCCATTAAAACTGTGAATCTGTGAATGCTGTGTAGGTAAAAAATACGTGAAGGATTAACTCTTTAGCGATGTGACGCCGTGTCTTGGCGCGAATACTTCCCAGCTTGTCGAAGGGCAACATGTTTCGATTCTTATAGAATCATCTTCAGGCCCTTCTAAGATACAGATCCGTACTTAGCAATGTTTAAAATGCGCTGTGGGATCCCAAACGCTTACATTCTTGATATAATTATGTATAAAATGCATGTGTCGTCATGTCCTTATTATACAATCAGGATACTTATTTCTAAAACTTTAACCGGTACACATGAAGGAGGTTACGCGTATGTATTGAGATGTGTTGTTATAGAACGTTGGATATTGTTATATATATAT
>Ga0123354_10015741_pt1 | contig 11829 bp, 9 predicted proteins | sample TergutLab28metaG_2_FD_97872 | JGI IMG/M metagenome (GOLD analysis project Ga0123354, IMG submission 97872) | Labiotermes labralis P4 segment gut microbial communities from Petit-Saut dam, French Guiana - Lab288 P4 | ecosystem: Host-associated > Arthropoda: Insects > Digestive system > Gut ... | reverse complement strand
TACCCAATCTTGGAAAACTCGAATACATTTTTAAACCCACGATCTGGCCATTCCCCAAACCTTCAGTTTTCTCATAACCCCCCCCCCCCACCAACTACCCCCTGAATTTCATCAGGTCCTGCATGTCACACTATTGTTCTTTAGCAAATTTTATTTTCCCTTACGTTATAAACAAAAATATACTAAATGGGCTCGACGGCAGCTGGAAATATTTACAAATCGTGAACTTGTACTGCCATGGGGACTTCAAATTACATCGTTTTGAAGCGGCTCTAAATGTAATTGAAGACCTTAAACAAATGGAAGACTTAATATATGTGGTTTATTTTGGCTGTTTTTGCAGTACGTAAATCCGATTATGTAGCCCGTACTGTTATCGGAAAGATAGAAAACCAGTAACCGTTAGATGTAGGAAGCAAGCAAAAGAACGCGTTACTACAAACACGTGTGTATATCATAATTGATCTCAACATGAAACTGTTTGATTTACGGGATATTTGTCAGATTTTGGGGTTTTCTTTCATTTCTGTGGAAACCAGGTTGAATTAAACTTTACGACAAACAGACAACAGGAATACAGGACGTCGGAATGCGAATTTTAGTTGGCAGTATTTTGTCGAAATTTTTCGGGACAAATTTACTTCAAGGTCACATAACCAACACGGCGTATTCCTGCAACATGTCTTCACACAACCGTAAGGCGACCGTATCAATTTGTTTAAAATTTTGGTGGATAATATAAAACAAAGTCTTATCAGAAGGCAATAAAGACAACGCAAATAATTCTTTACAAAGGTAGAGGGCCCATATACAGCTATTATTATATTTATTTTGTCAAGCTGCCTTCCTCGAATATTCGGATTTACAACATCCATAGTCAATGAAATCACCATATCAAATAGATCTTCACAAGCGATATGTATATGCATATGTGAGTGCGTCAGTCAAAGTGCTGCATATGGAAATGGGATACGTCACTCTCCCTTTTACGTTTATAATGAAAATTCAGACTTTGCATTTACTGGACGAGGATGTTTAACTTAACATTTAAGCTAAGTTTTCAAGCGTTAACTGAAAGTAAATTAATCTCTTCCTAAATATTTCATATGAAATCTTTGTCTATATACTTCCGTGTTATCGTGTAGCTTACTGCAATGAATCTCAAAAACAATTGCTTCACCTTATCCCTTATTACAAACACCAAATACAGTCTAGCAGAATCACATCTATTGTTGTATAAACCCTAACCTTCTCTAATGAGTACTGCTGTACATACAAAAACTTCTGTACCTGTTTTTTTAAGTGGAAAGCATGCATATTCATGAATCACAATTCCTTAATTAAAACACAAATCCCAATGGAAGGGCACTCGTAACGTGAGGTAGTCACCGCCACTTGCTAGAAAACAGCGGAATGTCCTTTGGGACGGATGTGGTTGTTTTTATAACACAACCCATTATTTTGTTTCCAACACTTTGAGGAAGTGAGAATGTTCTTTTTTGTGCATCTGTTCGCCGACACGACGACTTCACACGATTCATTAAGCTTAAAACAATATTTGTAATGTAAAAGGGGCAGTTTAAATTAGCCCAATGCTTGTTTTAAAATAATACACAGCGTAACGTATGGACTCAGATTTGTTTGTGATTTGCTTCACGACTTCATTGTGTATGTCTTACGTGTGTAAATCGGTTCAAAAGAATATTGGACACAAGATGGACCAGAAAAATGTTTTATAAACCGAAATTTTCTACTGTGAAAACTTTCATGTAGCTATAAAATAAAGACTTCATTTAGAACTGGTTGAAAAAGCGCATGGATGAAAAATTCAATGAAACATATATTCTATTCGGTGTCGTCTGCTGTTTGACGCCATTTGTCAGACACTAAGATTGTTGACAGATACCGTGTATGTATGTGAAGTTCTTTACTCAAGAGAATGCAGAAGACTGCATAGCGTGGGTACAGTCCTTTAAAACTCGCGGAGAAAAACGTACAGATCCTGTTAAAAGACGTGGGTCTCCGTCGCTGTATAACTTAGTGCATTTAACTAATACTGGCTCGCCATTTGTTAGGTGTTTCGTTTGTAACAAGCCTAAAGTAAAATTGTGCACTGCTCTAACAACATAGAATAATATGACAAATAACTGTTTCGTCTCACACGCACAAACACAACTGTACTTCACTCTAACGTATTTCTAACTGGAATATATCGGTTAGCGGTCAAAAATCAAGGAAGGTTCGGCTGACACAACACAAACCACTACCAATGTCAAATTCAAACTCCGCGGTCAGTAACAGTATGTATGTACGCACATTTTGGACCGCCTGATGATTGATGTCACGGAGAGTAACTGTTTATTTAAGCAGTTATCATGAACCATCACCTGTAACATAGGATGTTTGATAACTTTGTCAGCACCTCAGAATATTACGCTTGAGAACATTCCTAGTCAGAAATATCACAAGACGTTTCGTCGTATTTTGAAATATAATATGATATGATATGGTATGATATGATATGATATGATATGATTGATATGATATGATAAGATTGATATGATATGATATTATATGATGATAGGATATGATATGATATTTATTTATTTATTTACTGCAGTTTGGCAGTGGTCGGTAAACTTGTACGAAAATAAGAAAGAGACAGCTATATATAAAAGGATAAAAAATTCACGAAACAATACAAAAGTACAGAATACACAAAATAAAAAAAAGAAATATACAAAACAAGAAGACAAACTTAAAAAGAATATTAAACAACATAAGTCGCGTAATTAGAAAATAACAAATAGAAGCAAATAATGAAACAACCTGCATCACAGAACGTACATACAGATACATAACTATAAATAAAAGATAATGCATACATTTCACACAAAATCATCACTTCACTTCACATCACTTCACTTCTCTTCACTCCCCATTTTTCAGGTCCCTGCACTTTTGGACGTTTCGTCACGACGCTTCAAAAACACTTCACTTCTCCTCACTTAAAATTACTTTCCTAACCCTCTTTCTAAAAACGTGTGATTTACAGGAGAAGTCGTTGTCCCCTCTGCAGCCATTTGATTCCACAGAGCTCTACGGATATTGGTCTTGAAAATGATTTGGACAGTTAAGATTGATTAAAAACATAAAATATGTAGTTCTTAGAATTTTTAAACAAGACATCTTCGTTGTGTTCAAATATACGTAGACTATGTAAAGAAAATAAGTAGAAACAAAAGTTGTATATAGACTGTAATTCTAATTATTTTCTTGGTGTACGTAATTGTATAGTTCGTTTCTTAGATAATGGTATTAGAAATGCACTTTATGCTTCGACCGGCCGTGAAGCCTGTAACTTCGGACAATATTATGGGTCCTTCATACGTCTTGCAACATCATGTAACGCCCACACAGAACTTCCAATTTTAGAACTTCCCTGTTTATCAGCGCATGCGCACGAAAGTTACTCAGTAACCGCTGACTTTCGGACCCATGTCTGTATGACGTTTGTGACTGCGAGTGACATCATGGTGTCTATTGTACGTACATTTCTTATACTGCAAAATAACTAAGATATATGGGAGTAAATGTCACTTACTGTTTGTGGACTATCAGAGAGCTTTTGACTCCTTAAGCAGGGTATGGATTTGGGACAAGCTAAAGTTTAGGGGACTTCCCAGCAAATTCATAGATATAATTAAGGAAGGCTATGAGGACTTCAGCTGTAGGGTACTGCATGAAGGACAGTTATCTGACTCAATTAAGACATCATCAGGGGTCAGACAATGTTGCCTTCTGTCACCATTACTGTTCCTGCTGGTTATGGATGGTGTATTGCGTAGAGCCTTGGATGGAAAGAAAAGAGGATTAACTTGGAGAGTACAGGAATCATTGCAAGATATGGAATATGCAGATGATGTATGTCTTGTATCTCATAAATATGAGCATATGTGCAGGAAACTGGATGATCTCTGGAAGGAATCCAAGAAGGCTGGCCTTGAAATTAATACTTCAAAGACAGAAGAGATACGTGTTAATACAATAGTAAAGCAAGGGCTCAGATTAAATGGAGAGGACATTAAAAGATCATCAGATTTTTGTTACTTCGGTAGTATTGTAGCCGAAAATGGAGGTACCAGCAGAGAAATAAATGCAAGAATACAGAAGGCGAGGGGGTCATTCTCCAAACTGAGAAGAGTGTGGCTATTTAAGTCATTACGAAAAGACACTAAGATTAGGATTTTAATGCTTGTGTGAAAACCGTACTTTTGTATGGATGTGAGACTTGGCTAGTCACAAAGGAAATTTAGCGTAAAATACAAACATTTGTGAATAGATGTCTAAGATATATATTAAGAATATGGTGGCCAAATATTATTGCCAACAAAGGCCTATGGAAAGTAAGAGGACAAGAAGATATAAATTTAGAAATTAGAAAAAGAAAATGTAGATGGATTGGTCACACATTAAGAAAAGAGGATGGAGAGATACCAAAGGCTGCCCTACTCTGGAACCCTCAGGGAAACAGGAAAAGAGGAAGACCGAGAAACAGCTGGAGAAGATCGGTAATCAAGGAAGCGGGTAGAAGCTGGAATGAACTAAGGTTTATAGTAGCCGATAGACAGAAGTAGAAAGGACTCATAGACAACCTATGTTCCTAGAAGGAACGATGGACTTTGTTATTATTATTATTATTACATGTCACTTACATGCATTTTTATTTCTTGCGGAGCAGGACAGCTATTTCTTGGGTACTCACATGAGGTAATATTTGTAATATGGAATGATGATGTAAGTCAGGGCTGGCCAAAATATGTCCCTCGAGGAAAGTATTGTGGCCCTCAGTAACCTGAATATTTTCGGTAATACAGTTTAACAAACATAATTCATGAGTGCTGATAAGTCCTTAGCCCGACAAGGAAGGAAACAAGCTAATGTTTCTGTCAGAATGACGTGAATTTCCTTCGGCGCCTTGCCTTGCAGAAAAAAAAACGTGTTGACAGCTCGCGTCTCGGCGTTGTTGAAATCCCGCGCGTCTCTGACATGCTTCCGAGCTTGTTTCGTTTCCTTGCTGGTCGGGCTAAGGACTTATCAGCACCCTGGGATAACGGATCTGTAGAACATAATATGGCAGATTTATTATCAGAGAAAATGTTCAGGAACTGTACTACCTAACTTCTAAGACAGCACACAATAAAACAATATTTATTTGTGTTTTGTCCAGGTCAGTGAGTCCTACTATCTCGCCATTCAAACGTAGTTTTAGACAAACATATTGTTTGTAAATAGCGGTTTTGCCACACATTCAGCCCCTTTCCCCTCCCTCGTTATGTGTACACACAGATGCGTTTCCCAAGCGAGTCCTTAACGAATTGTGTGATCCTCCCGAAGGTTGAAGTTGGCCAGACCTGACAAAAGAAATGGAGGGTCCTTTCAGAGGACTATTTTGAAGCGTATGAATCCGTATCTCTGAGTGTGTGAGGTTGAATTTTTGTAAGTGGTAAACAGCCCAACTCGGGCCTAGGTTTTGAGGTTTCTAGATTATACGCAGTTAAACACACCCTATGAGACTCATCTGAACGAGTAATTAAACGGTTTTCTTGTATTAGATGAGGTCATACACTTATCACCGTCATACAGCTAGTATCCATCTTCTGTTCTATCGTTATTATTCTACTATGTGTAAAAAGTAGGAAATTATTACCCGGTAGTAGTCGGCAGGATGTGTGTAGTCACTACAGTGACTTTTCTACACTGCAGCCTGTGCTATGAAACCGTATGGTATTTCGAAAGTGCAGAACGCCTTCCTTATGTCTGTGTATTGCGCACAAAGTACGCCATCTGTAATGTTGTTATGGTTATGAAGTCTTGTTCTCAATCACGTCAGCTGTTTTGACATGTCACTGCATTCACCGCTGACAGCCACGTCAGTGCCGTGCAGCACGCGTGCTGTGTAAGGATCCCACGGGTGTGCTGTGGTGCGAAATAAGGGACGTTCTTGCTCACAGTGCAGACTGTTGTCCTGTTTTCACTAATTTACACAAACAGCTTTGCAAGAATATTTCAAGACCAATATCCTGCAATTTTTATCCAAGTCTATTGGTTGCGTTTCGTTAAAGAGTTACCTGTTCAATTTTAACTTAAACAATTAGGCCTGTATTGTTCTTCTTTTCCACACGCGCATTTCTTCATACTGTTAAGAGGTTTTACCCTTAAACTTTTAAAGCCTAGCAGTTATTTACCATACCACCAGTTTTGACATTCAAAAATTCTACATGGTGCTCACACTGCGTTTAACTGTTCTGTATGGACTTTTACTTTCATATCTTTAACATATTGGTCTCGTATAACTGAGCCTTGAGGTGCGTCATCCCCGTTGTGTTGGTTCAATAACAAAGAATTTTGTGTATTACACGTACAGTTGAACACAACTATATTTTACCTAGTAGTACAGTAGGAATACAACTACATGTTTTGACCCTATATGTGGGCCATCTTCAGGTTGTGATTTAACTTACAGAGCAGCTATACAAGATGTGTGGGGTGTTTTTAGAGGGTGTTGGGATTGGGTGGGGGGAGAGGGTGAGGGGGAAAGAGATCTCGTTGTTTCAATAGTTGTTACCATGACCTAGGGCTGTTACAAGTGGATTATCATTAGTTGTTTATGTACACTAATGATAATTCACTTGTAACAGCCCTAGGTCATGGTACCCACTATTGAAACAATTAGACCTCGTTCCCTGCCTCTCCCCCCACCCAATCCCCAACACAATCCAAAAACACACCCCACACATCTTGTATAGCTGCTCAGTAAGTTAAATCACAACATGAAGATGGCCCATATATAGGGCCGAAACATGTAGTTGTATTCCTACTGTACTACTAGGTAAAATATAGTTGCGTTCAACTGTACTTGTAATACACAAAATTCTTTGTTATCGTATAACTGAGGTGGAGAGTGTTTACTGCGCGGTACGCGCTGAGTCCTTATATAAAGCACAAATTTCGTCTTTAAATGGTTAAACTCATTTCAAAGTGACTGTGTTTACAACAGTATCACACTTCATGACACAGTACATGGTGAAAGTGTTTCAGCAACTCAGTACTTATATTTCTTGCATTCCCACTTGTCTCTGAATAACAGGACAGTTACAGGACCTCAGAAGCCGAGAAAACGAGAATGTATGTTTTTTTAGCTTTATTTCTGTATCAACTATTAGCACTCAACATTTCGTGCCCTCTTCATGAGCCGACAGTAATGGTGGACGCGTGCCTTGACTCGCAGTTCATACAAGATGAATGAAATTAAGGAGTTTGTTATTGTATTGTAACTGTAATTACAGCTGTCAAACAATAGAATGAAGGCTCCCAACATTACGTGGTTTTAAGGAAATACAGCTGTTGTGTTGTTACTGAAGGCACAACACGTTGGTTGTTTATTGACGCTAAGTGTCTGAATGCTCCTAATATATTACTGTCTATCTATGGGTGCTACTTTTTAGGTGTTGATTATCAAAGTTATTGCGGCGTATATGTAGTTAATCTGTTTTCTCTCGTTAGCTGTAGAGAACTATTTGTTACATGTCTTCCTCTTAAGGTTTTCAGGCACTGGAAATAACTTCGAAGGTAAAGTTGATAAGTCTAGATAGACCAAGTCTATACACTTTTGCTCCCATTTCCAGCCCAACTTCGGTATTGCAAGGCTGCTGGAAAGTTGCGCTGCTCTGCGTGGCGGTGACAAATACAAGTTATGCTGAAGCAGGCTCCTTGACGTTGCATGGAGGATTTTTATGATATTACTGTTTTAAATAACTGAACCATCGTTATTACCATCATCAACCGTCCTGAGATAGGCCTTGATAGACCTGTTTCGGCCTCGTCTAACAGTCTCTTGAAAGGTCTTCCAAGTCGTCTTCGTCCATTTGGTCCACAATTCAGCATTATTTTTGGCACCCTGTTGTTGTTCATTCTTGTTGCATGTCGTAGCCAATTTCATTTGTATCTTATTAGTTTCTCGTCATCTGGTTCTACTTTTCACCGCTTGCAAAATTTCTACATTCCTTTTGTGTTCAAAAGGTGTGTGTGTGTGTGTGTGTGTGTGTGTGTGAAAATTTTCACCTTGAATGACGTCAGTCGTTTTTTATCCTTTTTCTGAGATTCAAAATTTCTTTTCTATGGAGAATAACTGGGAGAGCCAGATTATCATTTACTTTTGTTCTTGACGATTTCTGGATCCAAGTTGTTTTACAATTGTTCAACATTCCGAGTATTTAAACAACAATTTGCCAGTTTAACTGAATCATGTAAGTACGAACAGACTATTAAAAACATGCCATAAACCAAAAACCAACTTCCCCATATTATATTACAATCCCTAAACGTAAGTCTAAAAACCCGAGCAATCTCGTGTAATGAAACTACCAGTGACTCTTGAATAAATTATAGTTTGGCGTAGTGTTTGTCTAGCAATGTCTCTTTCAAAGATGTGACACTGGTAAGTTCATTGCCGGCGGAGGTTAACGTACCTCACCTTCTTGTCCTTCCTATGTATGTGTCACCGCGTCAATGCGAGTCGCACTGAATCATGGGACAATTCGATTGCTCAAGTCATTTTCCTATGTCGATTAAAGCATGCCGTTCTAGACTGTGTCAGATGTGGAACTATTCTGGGGTGCCTGACAGGTCGCTACAGAACTATGTCGAGTGCTTGTAACATTCTTGCAAGGCGAAGTCTCATCACATTCCTGCTTTAATATAAGTTACTCTATTCAGACTAGTGTTTCCCAACATTTCTCGCAGGGAGAAAACCCTTAAAATATTGCTTCTTACCTTGATGAATGGCCATGTATAAAAAAAGATTACATTCCGGAAGGCTGGTAGCGGAAAGCGCACGACAATTACTTCTAAATTATTGTTTAGGATATTAACAAGTAAACAGCCACTATGTATATTCTACACGATCACCCTTTGTAACTTTGTTGTCCAGACGCGCTCAGTCTGGTAGGTGATCCTCTTTCGGGAAACGGGTTTGGTTTACCCAATCACATATAGTTTTAATTATTTCCTTTTACTTGTTGTTTTTTATTTACTCAATTTATTCTTTATATAAAATAATGGAGTGTTATATCCAGTAAAACAACTAGATCATTTCTTGGAAACTGACACAGTCATTTCTCTGCACTCCCACCTACACCACACTCGTACGCGACTGACTTCCTTACTGGATTGCTAGCGTCCGTTATCAGCTCCTAACTCTTTCGGCGTTTAAATCTCTCCCCTCCTAGCTATCACCAACGGTCCTGAATATACGTTGACAGATTAACCTATAACGCATGGCCATGAACCGTCCGTAACTGACGCCAACAATCCTAAGAAACAACTATACTAAAAAGATGGGCTACAATATATATATATATATAATTCAGCTTACATTATTGGAAACGAACGCGAATCATTTTTCTTGTCTTTCGAGGGATATTTGTGTTGGTTCACAGCGTTTCAGTATTTCTAAATGTTTAATGAAATCAGCTCAAAATTTCTCATGGAACCCCTTAAGATGTTCTTAGAATACTGGTTGGTAAACACTTTTTTAGGGAATGATGCCAACAATATGGAACACGTATTTCGGTGCCCTCTTTCTAAAGACCTGTAGTTTTCTACCATATAATTTCTGAATCTTTCCTTTAATTGACTTATAAAATGAAGACTTTAAAATACAAGTAATTATAATTTTAGCCGTTATATTATGTGGGTGTAAAACGTGGTCTTTCAAATGAAGGAAAGGAAAGAGGCTGACGGTGTCGGCGAGGATGTTGCTTCAAATAATGTGCTGGCGGAAGAGGAAGAACCTGAAAAGAGTTTGAAGAAAAATGCGCGAGCTTCTTACTGTAAAATGATGCACACTCTTTGCGTTCAGAATGCAAGTTTTGCGTTTTCGGAGTGTTTGTGTTAGTTACGAAAGACTTATTCGAACATTCCAGATTTAAAGCAACGTGTAATAATAAATGGAAGGAAATTCATAAATTGCGGCGAGGCACTTGCCTAAGGTTCAGAACCTTGCAAAGTGCTTGCACTTGTTAACATTAATTTCCTCATTTATATGTAGAGAATGTACCGTCCGTATGCATAAATCAACGTCATCTCCGTTAAAACACTGCACTGTGTAGCGTCTAATTTTGATGGACGTGAACCATGCCTCGGAATAAAAAATTAAATGGAACAAAATGTCTTTCAGATGGGTGGACAGCGACCTGGGCACTTGAATGACTTCGCTGTCAGGGTCAAGATGAGGTCATTGGCTCAGTCTCCCAGTGATTCCCATTCTGTCATGTATTGCACTACTGCACATACATATAACGTAACATAAGTAATGTAAAGTAAGGAACTGAGCTACAGCTATTAATGTTATCCTACTATAGGCCTGGGATATTAGGTCCTGTTATTTTACGAGGCTTATTCAGAAAGTATGTACCGTTTCGCTGTAAAAAATTAAGGTAAGATTTCGTATATAATTTTATTGTTATTACATTCTACATTCTTCAAACTATTTTCCCACATATTCGCCGCCATTACTGATGCACTTATAGTAGCGGGGCACAAGTTTTTGTATACCCTCCTCATAGAATTCGGTCGCCGATAACCCAAATGACTACTGACAATGTCATAGATAAGAGTCCTTGAAATCTGAGGAAAGTGCAAGGACAGATCAGAAATTGTGAAACATCTGTCGTCACGCACTCTTTCGTTGAACTTAACACCAAATCGTCATTCACCAAAGATGGACGCCCACTTCGCGCCTCGTCGTGCATGTTCTCTCGTCATACATTGAACATCCGAACCCATTTCCTAACCATGCCAACACTCATCGCATTGTCACCATACAATTGACAGATCTGGTGATGAATCTCACTTGGTAGCACATTCCTAGTGTTCAAAATACGAATTACTGACCTATTTCACAGTCGACGGCCCCTTCAATTGTCTCAAACATGTTTAACGCACAAGAACAAATATAAACATAACACGAATTTCACGAAATGGTGTCTGTGGCTTCTCAATTGATAGAGGAAATCGCTGCACATGCGCAAAGTGACAGTCTCGAGGATGCGCGAGAAATATGCGCAGACGGTACTTTCTTTCCGAATAACCTACGTAATTATCTGTTTAAATTTCATGTGCTACTTGTTGATGGCAATTTGACGAGGTCTAAATTTTATCGAATTACTGCAGTATAACTTCTTAGTCAAAAGTGGTGAACAGAACTGGTCGTAATGAGAACTCCTCAGAAGTTCTCTGCTGAAACATTTAGCTTTTTATGTCTTCTACGTCTTGGGTTTACGATCACTTTCGAATAATACGTACGTTTTTCACATTAATCCCTTTTTATTAGATACAAAGGCGAAGACGTTGAAATGCGACGGTTTGTTTATAGTTCAGTGCGTAATACGCCCAATTTTGAAGTTTCTTTTGTTTCTGCACATGCACTGAACTAATCAAAGCCTGGAAACACCCGAAGATTTAAATTGTAAGGAAAACTGAAGCTCACCAGAGAAGAGGCCATAAAGGCCCAGAAGAGAAATAGAGTTATAGCCATACCCTTTCTTTAACCTCGGCGCTAGATGGGATTGGGTGTTCAACGCGACTCTCGTACCACTTTACCCCGAGGAAAAACTCGGTGTCAATTGTATAAGAGGCCGGGGGGGGGGGGGTATCGGGGCCCTTCTGGACTGGTGAGGAAAACCACGCCCCCCCTAGCCTTCGACCCCTGGCCCGTCCAGCCCGCAGCGAATCGCTATAGCGGCTATCCCCCCCCCCCCCCCCATT
>Ga0123354_10015738_pt1 | contig 11830 bp, 6 predicted proteins | sample TergutLab28metaG_2_FD_97872 | JGI IMG/M metagenome (GOLD analysis project Ga0123354, IMG submission 97872) | Labiotermes labralis P4 segment gut microbial communities from Petit-Saut dam, French Guiana - Lab288 P4 | ecosystem: Host-associated > Arthropoda: Insects > Digestive system > Gut ... | reverse complement strand
CACCATAAAGGCGGATGTCGTGAACAGCAAGATTGTCGGGGCGGAAATCAAAGAGGTTTCGCCGATTCACGCCATTTATGCCGTTGGGCTTCAAAATTCGCTGACCCTGGATAAGATCGACGCTGCGTACAAGCAGACGTTCACCAGGACGTCGCCCCCATGGTCATACGCTTATCCGAGCGTCCTTACGTTTTTCACGAACCAATACGATGTCAGCAGTGACGTGACAACGGCGTTTTGCGAACTCGACTACGCCGATCCTTACTATTACTATTATGACCCAAGCGGCAAAGTCCCGCTGTATGTCCTCGACAGCGGCGATTACAGGCCGGCCGTGAATGGCGACACCGGCCCGTTTTATGCCCGGGATGAATATTTCAATTTGAATGCGCAGGGGTATATCAGCGAGAGGTATACCCAGGTGGACAGCCAAACCTATACGGTCCCCGGGACCGGCGCGCCCTATATCGATTCCGGAAAGCCGCGAACGGAAAATATGGTCACGACCACGGCGAAAAAAAGCAATCCCACCGGCACGAACGGCTATGTCGAACAGACATTCAATAACAGCAGCATGACGCGTGTCGGAGGCGGGAATTATATCATACAGATCCGCGATTTCGGCAACGACGGCATACTGGGCGTCCCCACTACAAACGTCGCCGTGAAAAAAACCTGGAAGGGCCTTACGCCCGAACCGGTATACGTGCAACTGTACGAAAAAGACGGGCCGGCCGGGACCGCTACCCCGGTGTCCAATCCGGTGGAGCTGAACCAGGGCAACGGCTGGAGTTACCAATGGGGCGGCCTGTCGGTATACACGTTGTATCCGAATGCCAGCGGCAATGTGCAGTTTATAGAATATACCGTGAAGGAAATCTTCCCAAACGGCCCGCCTGCCGATTGTAAGACGAGCTATTCCCAGCCGGTTTGGAACGGAGCCCGCGATGTATGGTCGGTCGCGACCATCACGAACGAGAAGACCTCAATACCGCCGCCGCCCGTAACGCCGCCGTCGGGAACACCGCCGACAGTGCCGGTAACGGGAGACTCCGGCGTAGAGGTGTACTGGCTATGGTTGGCCGGCACCGTAATAGCGCTCGGTTTGATTCTGGCAGTCAAAAAGCGAAGCAGCTATCACAGCAAATGATACAGGGCTGCAAATAACAGCGGCGGCGGCGCCGGCGTGAGCCGGCGCCGCTTGCCGTCTTCCGATCTTTGCGGTATCCTTTGAGGATGAAAGAATTCAAAAAGACGATAAAACTAAACAACGTGGGCTACGATATTCGCGGCCCGGTCGCGGACGAAGCGGCCCGCATGGCGGCGAAAGGCATCGAGATCATTCCGCTCAATACCGGAAACCCGGCGGCGTTCGGTCTGTACGCGCCGGATTTCGTCGAGGAAGCGATGCGAGCGGCGGTACGCCGCGGGGAACCGTATTCGGACAGCGTCGGCATACCCGAGGCGCGCGAGGCGATCGCGGATTACTGCACATCCAAAGGTATCCGCGGCGTGCGGCCGGACCATGTCTTTACGGGGAACGGCGTCAGCGAGCTCGTGAATATCGCGCTGCAGGCGCTTTTGGACGATGGCGATGAAATCCTTATTCCCACGCCTGACTATCCGCTCTGGACAAGCAGCGCGACGCTCTGCGGCGGCAGGGTGGTGCATTACTGCTGTGACGAGGCGAACGGCTGGCTGCCGGACATCGCCGATATCCGGAGCAAAATAACGCCGTCTACAAAGGCGATTGTCCTGATCAATCCCAACAATCCGACCGGTGCGCTCTACCCGCGCGGAACGCTTGAAGAAATTGTGAAGATTGCGAAAAAGCATGATCTGATAATTTTCAGCGATGAGATTTACGATCGGCTTATCCTGGAGGGAGAGCGGCATTTGTCAACTGCGTCGGTTGACGGAGCGGACGAAGTCTTCAACGTGACCTTCAACGGCCTTTCCAAATCCCACATGGCCGCGGGTTTCCGCTGCGGGTGGCTTTGCTTCTCGGGGCGTACGGAACTGGCGCGTGATTATATTGAAGGCGTGCGCATGCTGGCTTCGATGCGGATGTGCGCGAATGTGCCGGCGCAGCTTGTCATCCGGGAAGCGATGAAAGAACCGTACAGCGCCGCGCCGCTGCTCCGGCCCGGCGGCCGCATCTACGAACAGCGTGAGTGCATCTGGCGTGCGATTCAGGAGATACCGGGGCTTTCGGCAGTCAAACCGAAAGCGGCTTTCTATATCTTTCCGAAGCTCGATGTGAAACGCTTTGGGATTGTGGACGACGAGCGCTTTGTACTGGACTTTCTGCACGCGCACCATGTCCTTATGACGCATGGGCGGGGATTCAATTATCAGAAGCCGGACCATTTCCGGATTGTCTATCTGCCCGAAGTTTCGCAACTTGAAATAATTGCGGCGCGGCTGAAAACTTTTCTGAAGAATTACACGCAGAAACCTTAAGAGGCGGCGGGCTTTGCCAGGACGAGCTGAATCGCGTTTGTGACAAGATCGGCGTAGAGAATATTGGCTTTGTTGTTGGCGACATGGACGCCGTCCGGCCCAAGCCATTCGGCATTTTGCGAGATAGCCTGATCCCAGTCGGCGACAGTGACCCAACCGTATTCGTCCGGAAGCGTGCGAAGGAAATCGTTGATCGGCTTCATATTGGCGTGCCCGTGGCCCGTGACGAACACCAGGCGCTGCCCGGGGCGGACGAGGCCGATGATGTCCTGCGCCTTCTCGATGGAATCGTTTGCGATATTGTTTGCGAGCGAGACGACAATCACGTTGGCGTCTTGGAGCAGACCCTCCTGTTCGCGTGATTCGAGAATATCATAACCGGTCGGCATGGTGCGGCCGACCTTGGCGTCGATGGAGACATGCGTGAGGTGTTTTTTCAGCTCCGGCGTCGCCCCGACGACGATGCTGTCGCCGACAACCATGATATACTGGTCGTTGATATTCGCGGCAGGCGATCCTTCCGTTGCCGGAGGGTTCCCTGTGGCGGCGGGCGAATTCGAGGTTTGGCCCGTAAGCTGCGGATATTTGGCAATGCCGCTTGTAAAAAGCAGGACGACGCCGGCGCTGACGCATAGAGTGAGTACGAATATAAGCAGGACCCCTGTGAAAAAAGACATTCCCCTGCGTGGTTTTTTATTCGCGTGCTGCGTAGGCCGGTCGGCTGTTGCGTGTTCCATATCCGGATTCTAACACAGGTGGGGTTCGCGCGGGCAAATTGCATAAATATAAATTATAGTGTATAATTATGCATTATTAGACAGAACATAAAGAAAGGCTGGAAATGGAAGGACTTTTATTGCTCGAAGACGGATCGCTTTATCGCGGCCAAGGTTTCGGCGCCGCGGCGACGCAGGTTGGGGAACTGGTTTTCAACACGGCGATGACCGGGTATCAGGGGGCGCTGACGGATCCCTCGTACAAGGGGCAGGTGATCAATATGACCTACCCGCTGATCGGAAATTACGGCGTCAGCGAGGTAGACAACCAGAGCGAACGTATCCACGCGTTCGGCCTTGTGACGCGGGATATCTCATTCCGGCCTTCCAACCGGATGTGCGTGATGACGATCTCGGAATGGCTTGAGCAGCAAGGCGTCCCGGGTGTCTACAATGTCGATACGCGCGCGATCACGAAGAGGGTCCGCGCGGAAGGGACGATTAAATGCGTGATTTCGACCGAAGGGATCCCGCGCGAAGAGGCGGCGGAGCGGATGAAGGACACGCCGCTGCGCACGGACTATATGCGCGAAGTCGGGACACGGGAACTGCAAATCATATCGCCGTCCGAACAAACGACGACGACCTCTGCGCCGCGCGTCGCGGTGCTCGATTTCGGTATCAAGCGCGGCATCATAAACAGCCTGGCGAAGCGCGGCTGCGAAGTCTGGCTTTTCCCCTACGGGACGACGGCGGAGGAGATTCTTGCAGCGAAGCCGGACGGGCTTTTCCTGTCGAACGGCCCCGGCGACCCCGAGGCCTGTACGGCGGGCATCGAGACGACGCGCGCGCTTCTGGACAGGCTTCCGGTCTTCGGCATCTGCATGGGGCATCAGGTCATCGCGCTCGCGGCGGGCGCCCGTACCTATAAGCTCAAATTCGGCCATCGCGGCGCCAACCACGGCGTCATCGATCTGGAGACCGGCCGTTCGGCCATCACCTCGCAAAATCATAGCTTTGCGGTGGATCCGGACAGCGTACGCACGGCCGGGATGGCCGTCACGCATCTCAATCTGAACGACGGCACCGTCGAGGGGATACGGCATGAAAGCCTGCCGGTCTTTTCGGTACAGTATCATCCCGAAGGCTCCCCCGGCCCCACCGATTCCCGGGGGCTCTTCGACCGGTTTGTTTCCATCATGGGAAAAGGGGGCGAGCGGAATGCCTAAGAACGAAAATCTGAAAAAAGTCCTGATGATCGGTTCCGGGCCCATCATCATCGGGCAGGCGGCGGAATTTGACTACGCGGGCACGCAGGCCTGCAAGGCGATCCGCGAAGAGGGGATCGAATGCATTCTCGTGAACTCCAACCCCGCCACGATCATGACGGACGAAGGCATCGCGGACAAAGTATATATGGAGCCGCTCACAGAGGAAGCGATGGAGGCGATTCTTGAGCGCGAACGCCCGCAGGGCGTGCTCGCGGGTTTTGGCGGACAGACGGGCCTCAATCTCGCGATGGAGCTCGACCGCAAAGGGGTCCTCACGAAATACGGCGCGCAGCTGCTCGGCGTGAACCGGGACAGCATCCGGCGCGCGGAGGATCGCGAGGAATTCAAAGCGCTGATGCAGCAAATCGGAGAGCCGGTTCCGATGAGCGTCATCGCGCACGGCCTGGACGAATGCCGCGCCTTTGTGGCGGAGGCGGGTTATCCCGTCATCATCCGGCCCGCGTATACGCTGGGCGGCACCGGCGGCGGGATCGCGACGGCGGACGAGGAGCTTGAAACGCTTGTGACAAGCGGTATCGAAAGCAGCGCGATCGGGCAGATCCTGCTCGAGCGGTCGGTCGCGGGCTGGAAGGAAATCGAATACGAGGTGATGCGGGACGCAAAGGACAACTGCATCACGATCTGCGGCATGGAGAATTTCGACCCCGTCGGCGTCCATACGGGCGACAGCATCGTCGTCGCGCCGATCCAGACGCTCAGGGACGCGGAATACCAGATGCTCCGCGACGCGGCGCTGAAGATCATCCGCAGCCTGGATATCGAGGGCGGCTGCAACATACAGTTTGCGCTCGATCCGGAAACGAGCCGGTATATCGTGATCGAGGTCAATCCGCGCGTCAGCCGCAGCTCGGCGCTCGCTTCCAAGGCGGCGGGCTACCCGATCGCGAAACTCGCGGCGAAAATCGCGCTCGGATACAGCTTAGACGAACTGAAAAATTATGTGACGGGCGAGACGAGCGCGTGTTTTGAGCCGGCGCTCGATTACTGCGTCGTAAAATTCCCGAAATGGCCGTTTGACAAATTCAAGACGGCGTCGCGCCGGCTCGGCACGCAGATGAAGGCGACGGGCGAGGTGATGAGCATCTCGCGCACCTTTGAAAGCGCGCTGCTCAAGGCCATCACAAGCCTTGAGATCGGGCGGGACGGGCTGCGCATGCCGAGCATCACGCAGCTCTCCGACGAGGCGCTGATTGCAAAGATCGAAGCGCGGGACGACGAACGCCTCTTCGCGATCGCCGACGCGATGCGCCGCGGGCGCGAACGCAGGGGCACGGATCCGCGGTTCACGCGCGACGCGATCTTTGAACTTACGAAAGTGGACCGCTGGTTCCTCTCCAAGGTGGACCGCATCGTGAAGATGGAAAAGACCCTTTCGGAGACGCACGGCGTGCTGAACGCGCCGCTTTTGTGCGAGGCGGAAGAGCTCGGTTTTACGGACAACGAGATCCTGGCGCTCTCGGGCGCGGGGCGCGACGTACTGACGGACATCCGCGTCTACAACGAGATCTATCCCGTCTACAAAGTCGTCGATACCTGCGGCGGGGAATTTGAAGCCCTGACGCCGTACTATTATTCGTGTTTCGACGACGAGGACGAAAGCCGCATTTCGGATAACGAAAAGATCCTCCTCGTGGGATCGGGGCCGATCCGTATCGGGCAGGGCGTCGAATTTGATTATTGCTGCGTGCGCGGCGTGTGGGCCATCAAGGATCTCGGATACGAAGCCATCATCATCAATAACAACCCCGAGACTGTCAGCACGGATTTCGATACTTCCGATAAGCTGTATTTTGAGGCGCTGCATGTGGACGATGTGATGAATGTCATCAAGAAGGAGCATCCGTTCGGCGTGATCCTGCAGTTCGGCGGACAGACGTCGCTGAACCTTGCGGAGCACCTCGACCGGCGCGGCATCCGCATCCTCGGCACGGATTTCCACAGCATCGACCTGGCGGAAGACCGGCAAAAGACGACGGAGTTCCTGAAAACGCTGGGCATCGACACGCCGCCGGGGCAGTCGGTCACGACGCGCGAGGCGGCCCTCGCCGCAAGGGAGGAACTCGGATATCCGCTTGTCGTGCGGCCTTCCTACGTCATCGGCGGGCGCGCAATGCAGGTCGTCTACTCGGATCGGGAGCTGCTCGAATATTTGGACGAGGCGGTCTCGCTCTCCGAAGCGCATCCGGTGCTCATCGATCGGTACATTCGGGGCAAAGAGGTGGAAGTGGACGCGATCTGCGACGGCGAAGACGTGCTTATACCAGGCATCATGGAGCATGTGGAACGCACGGGCGTCCATTCGGGGGACAGCATCAGCGTCTATCCGCCGCATACGGTCCCGGAGGAGGTCTGCGCGACGCTGACGGATTTCACAAAACGGATTGCGCTTGCGCTCGGCGTCGTCGGCCTCGTGAATATCCAGTACGCATGGGACGGAAAGAAAGTCTGGGTCATCGAAGTCAACCCGAGGGCCTCGCGCACGGTGCCGATCCTCAGCAAGGTGACAGGCATCCCGATGGTAAAGCTCGCGGTGGCCGCGATGCTGGGTCAGAAGCTGAAGGGCTTTGAATACGGCACGGGCCTCTATCCCGCGCGAAACCTTGTTTCCGTAAAGGTGCCGGTCTTCTCCGGCGCGAAGCTGACGGACGTCGATATGGCGCTCGGCCCCGAGATGAAATCCACAGGCGAGGTGCTCGGCGTGGACAGAAATTTTGAACAGGCTTGCTACAAAGGCTTCCTCGCAAGCGGCGTGCATATCCCCGCGGGCGGCGGCCTGTACGTGCGGCTGAAAGACGCGGACAAAGAGGAAGCTTCGCTTGCGGTCATCCGCGAATATGTGAAAGAGGGTTTCTCGCTCTATTCCTACAGCGCGTCGCTCACGTGGCTGCGTGCGAACGGGCTTGAAGCGGCGGAAACAGACGCGGCGCAGGCAAAGCGCCTGATTGCGGACGGGACGCTCACCTGCCTCATCGACGTGCCGAATGTGATCAACGACAAGCAGGCGGATTCGTTTGACGTGCGGCGCTACGCGACGGAGCGCGCGCTGCCCGTGCTGACCTGCGTGGATACCGCGGACGCTTTCCTGCTCGCGCTGCGCCTGAAAAAGCGCGGCGATGTCCCCTCCTACCGTCCCCTCACGGAATATTTGCGAGACGCCGATTATTGCTCCGACAACTAAAAAAATCATACATGACCGGAAAAAATCACAAAATCACACTTTGTTGCTGTCATTGAAAAATTTCGGGGGGCGCGGCATTTCTCGGATTATTATAAATTGAATAGACAGGAGAAAAAAATCCTTGTATAATACTTGCGACGGCGCTGGCCTGTCCGGCGTTTCGTCTTATCCGCCATCGCTTGTAACTTATGATTTATAAGGGGAGCGCTATGCGAAAAACAGAGAAAGACCAAAACAACCGAAACAATATCCGGAAAGCCGTCGTCGCGCTGCTTGCGCTGGTGCTTATGGTGACGGCTTTCGCCGGCTGCGGCAACGGGGCGGAGAACCCGGGGAGCGCGCCGGCGCCGACGCCGCCTGCGGCCCCGGCGCCGGAACCCGCACCTCAGCCGGAACCGTATTACTGGCCGCTGACGGGCATCGAATACGGCAAGGCGCTGCCCGGCCAACAGGACTCGTTCAAATACCCGCTTTCGGTGAAGATCGAGAATACGCCGGAAGCGCGCCCGCAGCTCGGCATCGCGCGCGCGGACGTCGTCTATGAATCCGTCACGGAAGGCGGAATCACGCGTTTCAACTGCATGTTCCAGAGCGATATCCCCGATTTGGTGGGACCGGTGCGCAGCGCGCGCAACAGCGATATCACCATCGTGCCGGAATACAACGCGATCCTGTATTTCAGCGGGACGAACAGCGACGTGTGGGCCAGCCTCGGCGCGAGTACGATCAAGAATATGCCGGCGGATATCGACAGCAAGAGCAAATTCGGGCAATACTATTATCTGCGAAAGAGCACACGCCCGCCGGAGAACAACCAGGCGATTTTCAGCCCGCACAATCTCTACCTGAATCTGGGCGGCTGTTATCAATGGTCCATGGATTATTGGGGCCCGAAGGGCTGGACCGATATCGACACCAACCCAAGCACCCTCGATTTCGGGGATCTGGACCCGTCGATGACAACAACGGATGTCACATCGGTCTATATGCCGTTCAGCGAGGGGACCTTCAACCCGACCTGGACGTGGGACGCGTCCACAAACACCTTCCTGCGGACCGTGGATGGCAAGCCCTTTATGGACGCAGACCCTGCGTCGGGGCAGGTCAAGGCGAACAACGTCGTTGTCCTGTGGGCGCCGGAAGTGAACGGCCCGTTTATCGAAAATAAGGGCTATCCGCTGCATATCGATATGACGGGCACGAACCGCGCGATGGTCTTCCGGGACGGCAAGATGATCGAGGGGACATGGGTAACCGACGGCACGACGCCTCCGCGTTTCTACGACGCGAACGGCAAGGAAATCCTGCTCACGCCGGGCAAGACGTGGATGCAGGTGCTGAATTCCAATTCCAATCAGGAACCGACGATCACCGGCCCCGGCGGCACGGTGGATCAAGGCACAGGCGCGTCAGGCGACAGCAGTTCGATCAATACCGCCCAGTCCGACGCTTTCGGATGAGAAGAGCGGCGCGCGGATGGGCCTTCAGACAAAAGAGCTTTATAGGGAACTGCTGAGCGCGCTCGCGGAAGGCGGACGGGCGGCGGTGGTGTCCAGGTACGGATCCGGCGGAGACGGGACGGTCCAAAAGGAAGTGGCCCGCGAAGCGGACGCTGTACGCTGGGCGGAGATTTCCGCGCTGGCGGCTTCGCCGGGGGCCGTTTCCGACGGGCCTGTCGTCCATATCCCCCCGTCCGCGGGCGGGACGGAGCTGGTGGTGATCGAAACCTATCTGCCCAAGCCCCGCCTTGTGATCTTAGGCGGCGGGCATATCGCGCTTGCGCTCACAAAGATGGCGAAGCTCTGCGAGTTTTCGGCGCTTGTCTTTGACGACCGCCCGATGTTCGCCAGCCCGGAACGCTTCCCGGATGCGGACACGGTCATCATGGATGATTTTTCACGCGTCTTTGAGCGCGTGAATATTCGGGAGACCGATTATGTGGTGATCGTGACGCGCGGGCACAAACATGACCAGGAATGTCTCGAAGGCGTGCTTAAAGGGGCGTCTCCCGCCTATACGGGTATGATCGGATCGCGCCGGCGCACCGCGATCGTGCTGAAGCAACTGGAAGCCGCGGGGTATCCGCGCGCGGCGCTTGAAAATGTCCATACGCCGATCGGGCTCAAGATCGGCGCGGTCACGCCGGCCGAGATTTCGGTCGCGATCCTCGCGGAGGCCATCGGGTACCGGCGCGGCGGCGCGGCGGTCTGCGCGGCTGACGCGGCGGGGGAAGCGATAAATTCGGCGGGCGCGCTTCACCGTGCGGGACCGGACCCCGGGGAGGAAGCCGGTTGTGATTTTGAGACGGCCGAGCTGCTTGCGCGGCACGGCGAGGATATGGACGCGCTTTTGACCATCCTTGAAACGCACGGTTCGGTACCGCGCGAAACGGGCGCGAAAATGGCGATGTCCTACGCGGGCGGACTGCTCGGTACGATCGGCGGCGGCTGCGCGGAGGCGGGCGTGATGCAGGACGCGCGGACCGTGATCCGCGAAGGCGGCACGCTTATCCGGGAAATCGATATGACCGATACGGCCGAGGAGGACGGCATGGTCTGCGGCGGCAGGATGCGGATCCTTATCGAAAAAGCGTAAAGCCCCAAAATATCTTTGACGAGAACGACACAGTTCTGTCACCAAATCCAAAAAAACTTATGATATACTCTTTCCGATATTTTGAAATATAGGAGAAAACGATTATGAGAATACATTTTTGCGGCGCCGCGGAATCGGTAACCGGCTCCTGTCATCTCCTGGAACTGGACGGCGTCCGGGAAGGCGATGCGAAGGCCCGGATTTTGCTCGACTGCGGACAGTTTCAGGGCTCTCCGCAGCAGGAGGCCGAGAACTACGAGGAATTCCCGTTTGAACCGGCGACGGTGGATTTTTTGATCCTGTCCCATGCGCATATCGATCACTGCGGGCGGATCCCTTTGCTCGTGAAGCGCGGCTTCAAGGGGCGCATTTACTGTACGGACGCGACGGCGGACTTGCTTCCCATCATGCTCCGTGACAGCGCCCATATCGCCGAAACAGAGGCGGAGTGGAAGAACAAAAAAAGCGAACGCGCCGGGAAGGAACAATCCGCCGCGCCGCTTTTTACGATGGATGAGGCGGAAGTTTCGCTCAAGACCGTCACGCCCGTGCTCTACGGCCAGCAGATCGAACCGATGCCGGGCGTCAAATTTGTCTTTAACGACGCGGGGCATATCCTCGGTTCCGCGATCACGGAAGTTTTTTTCACGGAGGGCGGCGTCCAGAAGAAATTTGTCTTTTCGGGTGATCTCGGCGCGGAGGGGCGCCCGATGCTGAACGATCCCACCTATATCAAAAAAGCGGATTATGTGGTCATGGAGACCACCTACGGAAACCGCCTGCATGAGGCGGGGGATACTTCCCTGAAAAGCCTTACGGCGATCATCCAAAAAACGATCGGCCGCGGCGGTACGGTTGTGATCCCCTCCTTTGCGGTCGGGCGCACGCAGGAACTTATCTATGAGCTGAACAAGTATACGGAGCAGTCCGGGCAGGCGAATATCCTGAAGGGCGTCAAAGTCTATGTGGACAGCCCTATGGCGGTCGCCGCCACCGAAGTCTTTCGTAAGAATATCGCCGATTTCGACGAAGAGGCCAAAAAGCGCATTCTTGCGGGGGATGATATCCTTGATTTCGCGAATCTGGTCCTGACGAGCACGACGGATGAATCCAAGGCGATTAACGACGATCACACGCCGAAGATTATCATTTCGGCAAGCGGTATGTGCGAGGCGGGGCGAATCCGGCATCATCTGAAGCACAATCTTTGGAACGCGAAAAATTCCGTCGTTTTCGTAGGGTATCAGGCCGTGGGGACGCTGGGCCGCAAGATCGTGGAAGGCGCGAAATCGGTTTCGCTCTTCGGCGAGGAGATTGCGGTGAATGCGGAGATTTACGATCTCGAAGGCTTTTCCGCGCACGCGGACAAGGACGGACTCCTGAAATGGGCGCGCGGTTTTGAAAAACCGCCGCAGGCGCTCTTCCTCGTGCATGGGGAACCGGATTCCAAGCAGGCGTTTGCGCAGACCCTGCGGCAGGAAACGGCTATAAAAAATCCGGTCGTCATCGAGCGGATCTGCGAAGTCGATTTGCTCAAAGGCGGATGGCAGACGCAGGCGGTTCCGCTGGCGCAGAGCGCGCCAATT
>Ga0123354_10015737_pt1 | contig 11830 bp, 10 predicted proteins | sample TergutLab28metaG_2_FD_97872 | JGI IMG/M metagenome (GOLD analysis project Ga0123354, IMG submission 97872) | Labiotermes labralis P4 segment gut microbial communities from Petit-Saut dam, French Guiana - Lab288 P4 | ecosystem: Host-associated > Arthropoda: Insects > Digestive system > Gut ... | reverse complement strand
CGGATCACAAGGGATCCATCATCAGGGAGCTGTATACAGTGCTTGGCTAAAATTACAGTAATGGTTCTATCGTGTCCGTTGACATGGACGTAGTCGGTGTTATGGCAGCATATTTGCCCGTGGCGCGTGTGTGTACTGCACAGTCTAGAGATTATTTCTCTTTGGTTGTTATTACCAAAAGTTTATTGTTTTAAAAGGAAGTGTATATAGTACGTACAGCATGTCCGTAATAAAGAGGCCGACGGGATAGCGTAGTTGGTGTTGTGACTTGTTACGTGACGGACAGTTTGGAGTTGGAACTCCGGTGGGGGCGAGGTTTTCTGCGCCCGTCCACCGACCCTGAGGCCTACCAAACCTCCTGTAAAATAGATACCGGGATATTTTGAGGGGTAAAACGGCCAGAGCGTGGTGCTGACAACCCGCCCTCATCTAGCGTCGAGGTAAAAGAAAGGGTAGGATCTACTCTTCTCCCATCCCCCGTTTACGGAATATTATAGGGTGAACTTGCTTAGGCTGTAAGCTATGAATGCACTCAGTATGCTTCAGTTAAATGTATGCTGTCTGTGAGAGTACGGAAATGAACTGAACTTGGTGAACGAATGATCGGGACCAGTAATATTACATGTACCGTGCAAACATACGAATATATTTACCTGCACCGATGTGCTAAGTGTATTACTCTTCTATCATATATGACCGACCACTTTACGAAATAAAAATTCACCCATGGATTGCTGAAGGAGGACGCGCGTCCAAACATTGCGACGTCTTTGTCTCACATTACATCTCAGGGGTGGAGGATCGTCGTCGTATGTTGTCAACTGGAACCATAAGAACGTCGCTTTAAGGGGAAAAAATGTTTGCCTGTACACTATAATATAAATATTGGTTAATAAGTACCGGATTGCTGTATACACAACACTCTTTACAAATAAAGCGCGCACAAGTGCTTCTGCCATGAGCAGGAGAGTGGAAAAAATGGTGGATGCACAAGGGTTTGAAACCCTTTTCTGTGGTGAAATTGTGATCTGCAGATGAAATCGCCGAAAGGGCGGGGAAAATTTACGTTACCTGAAACTTGGGCACGTATGTGCGGGAAGATGAATCTGGGAGATTAGGAAAACGGAGATCCTCCGTTTACGTTCGTAATTGAAACAGCGTTGATAAATAGGTTTTGAATTAAAGAATACGATCTTCCAGAGGTTTGGCGCCACATAATTTGATAGACACTAACGTTTCAAATAAATCTGCTGCCTCCGTCTTCTCAACCCCTCGCCCAAGGTTCCTGAGAGAACGTGCTTCAGACCCTTGGTGTCTGTCTTTAGAACTATACGGCATCGTATTGCAGAAGGCGGTACCTGTACATACTCACAATCGTAAAGAATCTCAGATCCCACAAACTAATATTTTGAAAGTGTTATATTTTTACGTCTCAAATGTTTTCTATCTGTCCGATGAAATGGTAGAAAGTGCAGCTGAATATGTGACTGTACGTTCAGCTCGTTTGATTGTGACGTTTCTGGAAGTCATGCAGATTTCGGTATACCAAACGAAATCCTCATGTTTGTAAGCACACATAGGAGAACCTAGGAAGGTAGGAAAAGAGCTGAAATAATAATTGCATTAGTATGATCCCAAGAGAAATGAGGAGAGATGAAGACGAAAAAAATTCTGAGGTCATTTTACCAAGTATTTTTGGGGGATTTTTTTCCCCCCTCAAAAGTGATATTCCTAACGGAAAACCATTTGCTTCAAAGATGATGTTACTTTATGATTGACAAAATAAGTAACCAAATTTTCGTACAAAGATATTGTATGTATTTCTCACATGTACAGTGCATGCTACATTCCTTGTCCACCTAATCCTTCTTCATGTTATCACCTAATGCTATTTAATGACGAGTGCATGTTCTTCATTGTGAATTTGTCTCCAACCTCCGATTACTTCCTCTTTGGTGATTTAAAACATTCTCAAAGACCACATTCTTCTTTGTTCTGAACAGATTTTTTCACCCAGAGTTGAAAGACCAAGTTCCACACCCGTGCGAACACAACAGGCGAATTTGTTTTGTATAATTTATTTTTACATGGGCGTAAGAGATGGACATCATTTGTGTGCGGAAATGATTAGATTTGTTGTTGTATTTTGAAATCGCGGGGGTTTTGTTTAAAGTGGGGCACCTCTATGGCGCTGCAGATGCTGATAATCTATTGATGCTAATACCCCATGCCGTCAAGGACGCATCAACTACAAAGTTTCCGGATTCCACAGTTTAACGTCCCCATCCTCCTCGCATCACAGGGTTGAATCACCTCTGTTGGATTCCCTTGCCTCTCCCAGTTCCTCTTTCCAGCCGGAGCAAAACATTTTTCCCCTCTCCCTCTTAAATTCCCCGTCTCAAAATATTTGGCTGGCGGCCATGCATGAGGTCTTCCTCCAGGCCGCTTCGCCTCTACCGCAGAAGAGACTTGTTTGGATCCAGCAACTGACCATGTTAAGCGTTCTTTACGTGATAATGGATAGATTACGACCACGCGAACTTATTCTTGGATTGTTTAGTGACGCCGTTACGACTGTAGGTATTGCATGTCGTCGAATAAAGTTGGAAATTTATTACTAATGAAGGAACATTAGATATCAAGGTAGAATTACTACATAGAAGTTTTATTGAAGCTAATGATGGCCACCACACAGAAGTATTAGCAGTAACCTGGCCGAGAACTGAACACATTGCCTTCCGAAAATTGGAATACGTATGCGGAGTCGTCCGTACTACAGTTTCTCTGCCCAGGCGCTGCTTTAATGCGTTTTTGTTTAGCTGGTGGCGTATTTTATTGTCACGTACGTGGGTCTCAAATGGTGTGTGTGTCACCAGTTCTCGTTTTCCTCATCGGTAGTTTGCTAGTCTTGGGTTGGACGGGCGTGTAATATGACGGGATGGATTAAAATCCCAATAGAATTTGATAACTTGATTAAATTTATTTGACATGGTGTTAAAAGTTATTGTTGTTGAATACTGTTAGCCTTCCAAAATTGCATATTTTGTCGTATAGACAGTGAAAGTAAGACGAAAAACTTGCAAAGTCAATAAAGGAGCCAAGTTTCATAAAAAATATATTTGATAGGAAATTATTGTGTGACTTTTTCCACAGACTTCTCTGAACAGTGTCTCAGCCTAGGAAAAATTCAGCGATGTAGTTCTGTTGCCAATAAATTTGCTTCGGTCCTCATACAAATTACCTCTATTATTGTCCGATTTATAAAAACTTGGAATTTGTCGACATTATTTTTATGAAAACACTAGTCGCTTTTTCAGCTTTGCGAACGCACCTAAACGCCAGATTATTTCGAAGACCGAAAGGGTACGATGTAATAAAAACGTTCAAAAGTTACCTCAATCTCATCATTTCGCACTCTGCACTGAAACGTCGCTGGCCTTTGTGTATGTTTGATACAGACAGTAACGGAAATACATTACCACGTTCGAGTTGTGTTGAAGTTCATATAGTTGTGAGTTTTGCACCTCCTTTTATCACGCTGGAAGCAGGCAGTGACGCAGTTGGTTGCGCTACGGGTTCGACCCCCGATGGTGTCACTGGAATTTTTCATTGACATAATCCTTCCGGTCTCAATCTGGCCCTTAGGTCGACTCAGCCTGTAACAGAAATGAGTACCAGGAATATTACCTGTGGAGTAAAGACGGCCGGTGCGTGGGGCTGACAAACTTACCACTTTAATGTGCCGATTTGCTGGAAATCTGGGAGCCTTAACCTCCTGGAACCCTCAGGGCATGTACAGGGATTGCTTTACCTTCCATCACGCTGGTAGAAAGATAAGGTTCTGGATTTTAGTAAGGTGTCAATGTCTCCCTTATACTACTGTCTAATTCTGACTGATTTTAAGATAATCTGTACAGTCAAACATATAAATAGTCCCTTCGAATGGACCATAAACGCCTCCTTCCAAATACTTGCCTATACACTATCCGAGATCACATTATTAACTATGGTTTACTTATTGGCGCTAATGAATATGCCTTCTAACGAAGACAGATGAATTCGATTCTAGACTCGAACATCGATTATCTTGAATGAGGTATTTAGTATATTTTCCCAATCCTCCCAGGCGAGTATCGGGGTAGAACAGCAAATTACATATGACAGGTTCCCGTGAAACATTTCTCACTTATTTCTTGTATCACCCTAGCGTTTGACACTAACGTTAAGGATTGTTAAGGATCGTTAAGTAAACCACATATGAATAAATAAAATACAATTCAGCTGTTAGTTGCTAATTTTGCAAAGTTTTAAATGGCGAAGTGTTTACTGACTGAAAGGATGGCATAACCAGCGGTCATTTTCTAATCTGTGGTTCTGTCCGGGTATGTGCCTGTAAGGGCTAAGAAAAGTCCCAGGGATACCGCAGTCAGTAGTCAATATTCCTTTCGAGATTCGGAAAGGTAATCACTTGAATACAAGTCACAAATATTAATGAGTAAGCGAACTAACCTCGCAAGTTTAGGACCACAATATAACTATTTAATTTCTCGCAGCTATTAATAAAATTGCCCTTCAGCTTCTGAATTCAGAAATTTTTTATCAAGAATTATGTAGTCATAATTGATTTATCGTTAGCATTCAAGCGGTACTGAGTTAGAAAATCTGCACTCAAAACAGTAGTTTCTGCAGAACTGCTTTCTGCAGTATAATTAAGACCTGGCCCTTGAGTCGCGGCAGACGAGATCACTTCATAAGGAGACATCCCCAGAATGCTGATTTACCGACGGAGAATCTCGTGAATCTCGTTAATAAGTTCCTGCATTTAAGCAGTGACATTTGATGTAAGAACATGTCAGCTGCTCTAATCTTCACGAACAAACATTTGAAAATCTCGAAATGTTCATATCTTCGGGATGTTTCTAAGTGCGACGGAATAATTACACACAGAAACATTTATGTGTTATTTACTAGAATTTTTTTTTCAACACTTGTGTAAGTGTGTGCAATATAAGCTTATGTTGTTGGGTGTAGTGTAGATTTGTTGGTATGATACTTTTATATTTACGACTCCTGTCTGCCTGAGCATCAGGAAACTTCGGGTAATTATGCTCACTGAGTATTTACAAAAAGCAAAATATTATGGAATAGCTTATGGACATTTCAGAATTTCAAATATTTTTGTAAGAGTGTCAGATCTTTTCGCTGTTGTGTGTAATACGTTTGTATTTATGTTTCACAGCACGACGACGCTGGTAGTGTCTTTCCTGGCAATGTGACTCTCTAAAGTAGAGAACAGACGTCCCACCTATCTACGACTTCATTTATCGTTTGACCGCTAACTTTTTCGACAGTTGCCCTGCCCACCCTAACCCCCTCTTCCGCTCCGTAGGAAACTACTCTCTTGCTGACCTACATCGACAGTATAAGAAATACATACACAAACGACCTAAACACCTTCTCCTCTAACCATTCTCCCACCTACCACAGTATTCTACCCTCGCCGACCTGACTAACGTACACACAACACAGAAATATAAACATACGAATGTTATATTGCTTTAATTAACTTACCAGAAACAGCAGTGTTTTTTTTCTGTTCCTTTTCCACTGCCGTTATTCACATCTGTATTTCTACTACCCCCTTACCACTTGCTCCATACTGTACATATCTATTGGAATTGGTTACAGGAACAATTTTACAGTTCATCCTTGTACATCTTGTATATACTGTCTGTCTAATAAATCTCTTAAAAAATAAAAAAAAAAAGAGAACAGCTTTGATTTGGCTTGATTTTTAAAATCTCTTTCTGTCGTTGCACGGAAACCTACAAACGTCTTTTTAAAATTAATCTGTTGATTTGTCAATCGACTGGTCGAGTTATTAGTAGTGAAGCGATCCAGATGCGGTGAAGGTAAAGGTAATGGTAAAGCAGTTCCGTTACAGGCCCGGAAAGCCCGGGAGGGTTGTAGGAAGTGAAGGTTCCCAAATTTCGTGACAACGGCACAGGATGGTGGTAAGGTTGTCAGCCTTACGCACCGGTCGCCTTTACCCCAGGAAATGCTCCTGGTACTCATTTCTGTTAGAGGCTGAGTCGACCCCAGGGCCATAGTGCGATCGGGAGGATTTTATGTCAATGAAAAATCCACTGACACTTGCTGGGATCGAACCAGCGACCTCCCGATTTGTAGGACAATTTTCATTATTTTGGAAAATGTCCCTTAATTTTAATCACATTAAACATTTTTATAAATATTTCAATACCTTCACTTTTTAATAACCAACTTCTTCCATGCCACAGCTGATATACCATCACTTCCTGTTTCTTTGTTGTTTTTCATACCCCTGTTAACTTCTCGTACCTATTGTATTGCAAAACCGTCTGCCAGTTCATCTGCATGATCCGAACCTAAAATCTGAACCTCACTTTCTAACAGCCCCTTGTCGTCTTTTGAAAACAACGTACAAAGATGCAGGATTTGCTGACTGCAACCAGTCAGCAAAACCTGTATAACAAATGCCTGTTGCTGTGTATAAAATACTAGACTCCGGATGGTGGACAGAAAACCTGTCCGAAACATGTAGAGTTCTATTCCAAGATAAATTTGAGAAATTAATGCATCTCGTTGGTTTTATTATAAGAATATATCACGATGCACGGTCATCTGAATGTCTGACACTTATCTAAATAGACTTGTGTGTGTCTGTGATGACCCACATGTACACAGCCACATACCGTACACCAAATATATGTAAATATTTTTAATATTTTGTCAGTTATTTGTACTTTAAAGCGTTTTGTCAGATAAGTTTGTTTTAAGAATTATACATCTTGTTGTAATTATACATCTTGCTGTAATTATACATCTTGTTGTAATTATACATCTTGCTGTAATTATACATCTTGTTGTAATTATACATCTTGTTGTACTTATTTCTGATAACATTGATAGAGGAATACTCCTGTTCGGGGTTAAACGAAAACGAAAAACATTTTTTTAGATAATGTGTAACATTGATAGGTAGGGTAATTACGGTCAATAACACAACAATGTATATCTAATTGATGTTTATTAGAAGTTGATAAAAACTACATGTTTCGGCCAACATTGACCATCATCAGGTTTTTTCACCCGAAAGCAATGTATGCTGTAAGAGTGTTTACATAAAGCTTTATATAAACACTCTTACAGCATTCAGTTCTTTCGGATGAAAAACCTGATGATGGCCAATATTGGCCGAAATGTGTAATTTTTATCATCTTCTAATAAATATCAATTAGATATACATTGTTGTGTTATTGACTGTAATTACCCTACCTATTAATTACTATACACAACAGGAATGGCACATTTCGGAATAATGTGTAACCCGACCGGTGTCACTCTTTTGTAACTTCGGCATTCTACGCTAACGTAAGTTCTTTCGCATGAAGGGGGAGCTGGAGTGTCTAAAAGTGTGACAGTGGAATAAATCTTTTTTCATTAATTAATTTTTATGTACACTGTTAATCAGTTCCATTATAGTGGTGTTTGTTTCCTTATTTCCCGTTCATAGTTTGTCTGGTGGATGAATGTCACACACCGACGCCAGTAACGATCCCTGCCTGCAGACGCAGTCACACCAGTATCGACATTTTTCCTAATGTCACACATTACGAACGCCACGTGGAACAACACGTGCAGCTGCCTTGATATACACAACACACCCATACGTGTGTCTAGAACTTCGCTTCAAAAAACACTTGGATTTTACGTCGATGGTCACGTTGCTTGAAAGCTGTTGACCCATATTTCTAAATTGTACTTGCTGAGCGGAGAGACGTATAGCTTTGTTGAAAAAACCTTCAACGGCAGATTTCAATTGGTGGTTGCAGGACGACTTTCGTCATGATTAAAAGTTTCTGCTGAAGTCCCAGTGAAATAGATTATTTTTTATATTTGTAGTTTCGTGCATCGTAATTCTAGGTTGAAGAAATCCAACGAGATGCAACAGTATGCGTATATTTATTTACTGCTAAATTACTCTACATATTTCAAGGGTCCATCGCACCCATCATTAGGAGTACATAAAACTGTAGTTGCAGCCTCTGGTACAGATCATACTATCGGGGAAGCTCGCTTCCCAGATAGTATGATCTGTACCAGAAGCGATGGAAGCCCGAAACGTGTGGATTAATTTAGCAGAAAAATAAATATTCTTCATACTGCTGGATTTCTTCAACCTCAGTGAAATAGGTTTCGGTTTTGGATGTCAGGTTTGCTTTCCATCTTTCCTACTACGTCTTCAAATCTGGTAGGTTTTTACACTACTATTTTTAAAATTCTTCAATCGATCACTAACATTTGGCTGGAAATGTAAATTTTAATACGATTTTTGTTCAAGTTAATGCCAGTAATGTGTTTTGACTTTTAACCAATACACAGGGAAATTGCTTGTTAGTAGCCTTCTGTGTACTGCTGACGGTCTTTGCGTTAGAAGAACTTCCGAGCTTCATAGTTGCGAACTTCAAGTCTGCGTTTGGAAAATATACTGCGCAAAGTAAACTTACTTTCAGTCCTAACATCACGACAACCTGTGATCCATATTAAGTTTTCTTTCATTTAGGCCCGGATCTTCGAGTCCCTGCATTTCATAGGTTTCTCCACTAATATTTTCCAATAATGAGAGGTACAGCTTGTATTTTGTAGTTATTTAATTTAAATTGCCGCGGCCAGATAGGATTTTTGAGAAATGCTGAATTGGAAAGAATTTGGAAGGAATCGTTTTTTTCTTCCGCATGTAGGTGGAAGAAATGAGAAAATTCGCGAAAATTTTCGATCAGCTTAGCCCGTGTTTTGGCAGAGGTCCAAACTGGACATCTGCCTTAGACAAGTCCAGATCTTTTTCGCTGCACCGTTGTGGTCGGTATACATTTCACTACCTAACGATGTTCGGTGACGTACGTCTCTCATTAGTAAGATGTTAAACTGTTTACTTGCCTTACTTTACTTACAGCTACTTGCTTTCTGAAACTTTTAATTTGTGTTCGTCCTCACGGTAAGACCTTAGGTTGCACAAATGCCGAGAGATTAAGCAGCCCCACATGATAATCTATAGTGTTCTGAAAGACAAGTGGATAAATGTCGAACTGATAAATCTCGGATATTTATTGAATTTATTCTGATCTTGTTTTCTTAACTTTTCTGTTTTTTTTGCTGTAACTGTTACATTGTGAGAATATCCGCCAATGTGACTAAAGTTCGAAGTGTCTAATTAACTTTACAATTCATGGAAAGTAGCTAACTAACCACCAATTTAATCGACCCACTAATGAACTAATCAACCACAAATAACAAAACATTCGACAGAAGAACCAGCCAGCTTATGAACTAAACAAATAACGTACAGGATAATGTACCAAGAAAAGAAACAACCAACTAACTAATGGACTAAAAAGTAATTGACTGGATAATTTACAGAACACCTAACTAAATAGAAATAATTCGCAACGCCATAATTAATATCCATGTTATACGAGGAGCATGATTGTTCTAACTGATCACTTAATTTGAACCATAACATTCATATTCTTTTGGTAATTTGGTAAATCGCTGCGAAGTATCTTCCAGAGCAGGAAAAATAAATTTTGTTTTGTCCATAAATGTAGAAAAACGGTACCGCCCTAAAATCACGCATTCGGAAGGTAGCCTGTTGGAGGCTTGACCACTTTCGTCTACCTGCGACCTACTTCATTTTTCTGGTATTTATTCTCTTCCAGTTAAATGCCGGGATTCTACTTCGATACTGCGACAACATTCCTGTTCGCTGCTCATGACGCTGAAGCATATGTAAATTCTGTAGCTAAAATAACGTCGTTAAACAATCTAAGACTCTGTAAACAGATTTTCATGTAGATCTGTTTAAATCTTCAGATTTTAGGTTCATAGAAATAGTTATGAATGGAACAGTGCCCTAAATGCGTATGCATTGCCGATTCATGGTTATGTTAATCACTAGCTGCTTTCTGCTCCTGTTCTAGGTCGCACGCGTCGTGCAGAAATGCGAAACCACGACAGAGTAAGGCGCAGATGCACGAGGAAAGGTATCGTATAAGGAAACTGTTTTATTCTCAAACGAACTCGATCTTCCGATGCGAACTTTTTCTACAGATGTTCTTTCGTCTCGCCTATGTTGTAACTGGTGTTAATGATGTAGGTAATTTAGAAAGAACTACATTCTTCGTATAATTTTGAAGCCCATTTTTTTAATGTTTTGCTGATCGTGCTTCTCAATATAATCTTAGCAACTGACTAACATTTTATAATAAGCTTATTGTATTTCTCTACATGTTTCGAGCACAACAATGCTCGAAACATGTAGAGGAATATAATAAACTTATTATAAAACAAGAATTTGCGCATTAAGTTGGTCAGTTGCTAAGATTATTTTCAAACCATTTACAATCAGTAATTTCAAATTAACTTTCTCCGTGTGATTTAAAATGGTAGGAACTGCTTTATTCGTAGAGTATATAAACGCTATGGAGGTGTTTACGATAATCATTCCGACATCGTCAGTTACATTGTTTTTTTACAGCGACCGTATTCTTTGCTCCTGTTGTGTTTTTCTTATCTGTGGAGACGTTTTAATGTGCCCCTTCGACGTTTCTGACCAATGTGCACATACGCAGTGTAATTTCGTATATGCACAATTGCGTACTTACTACCGAAACAATATTTGTTTCGTAACTGGCGTACAGGATGATTAGAGATGTCGTTTGATGAAGAATAGTGGCTCAATTTACTGCGCAGGATTTATACTCTAGGCCTAATAAAAGAGCAGTCTTATTACTTCGGTAAATTTTTTCACAATTTATTGGGAATTAGGAGAGATTTTTGTTCCATATATGGTGTAGTTTATTGCACTGCCCAGTCATGGAGTCTGTTGACCTGAACAAGTTCTGTGTAATGGATAGAACTGAAGGAAGAGCTTCATTGGTTATCTGAGAAATTCTATGTCAAAATAACAACAAGTGAGATCGTGGAAACTTCCGAGTAAATAAGAAGAGCAGATTCTGCTACTTTTAGTGAGCACACAAGTTGCGGTCTATTCTCACAGCACATCTGAAACTTTCGTGCGAACTAATGCATTATGAGTCGCCTTTACTGGTGTCGTAGAGAAGTAACGTAGGAGAAACTACTTTATGCCCTGGCAGAAAGACAAGGTAAACAGAAAATTAGACTTCCTAGAGGTGGTGCACTTGGAAGTAAAAGTTGCTGGAGGTAAAATAAGTCACTCATTTTTAAACTCGTCCGTTTTCCTGTAAAGGATACAGTAGGTCAAAATCAGTTTGCTTTTTCGTCTGTCATTACGCACGTCACCAGTTAAGAGCCGTGGAACAAGTATTAATGAAATTTGATGTTACTTACTTACCTACTTACTCCATGGTGCAGAGTCCTTCTTGAGAAGCTAACCGGTTTGCAGCTAATCAAGAAGTTCCCCCGCATTTCACGGAACCCGAAAGTTCATTACCGCACTCCCAAGCATCCGCCACCTGTCTCTATCCTGGGCCAGCCCAATCCAGTCCATATATCCACATCCCACCTCCTGGAGATCCATCCTAATATTATTCACCCATCTACGCCTAGGCCTCCCCAGTGGTCTCTTTCCCTCCGGCTTCCCCACCAAGACCCTATACACCCCCCACTCGTCACCCATACGCGCCATATGCCCAGCACATCTCATTCTTCTCGATTTTATCACCCGCACAATATTGGGTGAGGAGTACAAATCATTTAGCTCCTCGTTATGCAATCTCCTCCATTCCCCCGTTACCTCTTCCCTCCTAGG
>Ga0123354_10015736_pt1 | contig 11830 bp, 13 predicted proteins | sample TergutLab28metaG_2_FD_97872 | JGI IMG/M metagenome (GOLD analysis project Ga0123354, IMG submission 97872) | Labiotermes labralis P4 segment gut microbial communities from Petit-Saut dam, French Guiana - Lab288 P4 | ecosystem: Host-associated > Arthropoda: Insects > Digestive system > Gut ... | reverse complement strand
GAGGCTGAGTGTACCCCGTTCCAGACCCACTACTGCTCAGAAAATCTGGTAGCGCCGGGGATCGAACCCGGGACCTCTGTATCTGTAGCCAGAAACTCTGACCACTAGACCACAGAGGCGGTCCCGGACAGTATACACGATGTTTAAAATATTCAGTACCTATATTTGTTGAATAAATATATAAAATGCAACTTTAGAGGTTAGCGGTGCGGTACGACAACTGTAGTTGACATTAGGCGTCTAAAGGTTAATACACACACGACAGTATTCAGAATAGAGTTGCAATGACCTGCAGATGCACGAACTTTATACCATGTTTGGTTAAAATCCATCCAAATGCTCTTTTAAAACGCTGAATCATGACACTCAAAATGCACAAAATGGCCGCTTAAACGCCACAAATCTAACCTTTTGTAAGGGAAAAAACAAGGTTAAAACGAAAACAAAGACAGGGAAGAGAGACGGGGATCATAAGTTCATGGTGGAATAAAATGACGGAAGATGGAAACGGAATGAGAGGGAAAAGTAAACGGATAGGAAAGAGGTAAAGGCAGAAAAAGAAAAATGCCATGAGACAGAGAGACGGAAATTACGACAGTGCTTAATCTCGTAAAGGCAGCGTGTGGGTAGGAAAAAGTTTATATCGTCCCTAGGGATTCGGATATATTTCAGGGCGTGGAGAGGCTAAAAAGGAGGAAAAAACATACATATAGGAAATACACACTGAAGTATCCCCATGGAAATTGATATTCAGTGACTAACTACTTATATTATGAACGTTCTAAATAATTTATAAAATACATGTGAGTGACAGCTATCGGTAACATAATGCATCTTTTTATTTTACATTTCCGTACGAAAGAAACCCGGAATCTCTAGTAAGTTAAACACTCGACAGCAATATTCAAAACCAGGCTATGCTGGATACATAATAACATTAGAAATGTGGCAGATACTCACGTAAACCATGAACCATGTAATATGTTTTCTTTTGGGTAATTCCCCGGCGTCTGAGTTCCAACAGCCGACGTTTCGGAACCCTCTATCAGTTCCATCTTCATAGGCAGGTGGATGAAGATGGAGCTGATAGAGGGTTCCGAAACGTCGGCTATTAGGACTCAGACGCCGCGAAATTACCCAAAAGAAAACATATTACATATAGAAACACGGCGAAAGCTTAAAATCATGAACCATGTCTCTTCAAGAATCTAACAATTGCGTGTGAAAGTTATAGCATGCAGAAATCTCCACAACATATTGCTGTGTCGCACTTGGAATTACGGGACATTTGCCTCCTGCAGCTGTACATAACCCCGTCGGGATTTTGGTAAAGAATATGTGCGCCGCAATCCTTGAAACTCTGCTGTACACGACTCGGCTATATAATATATTCTTCCATCTAGATTCGTTAGGCTTCATTCTCTGAGATCTTACAGGCAAATCATTCAAAATAATACGAGTATATACGGCACAATACATACTACACAGTATATACTGCACAGGGATTTTTCATTCTTCTTCATTTCCTCCCTTCCTTTCAGTTTTCGGCACAACAAAATCAGCAAAGCGTCTGTGTGGCCATATGTTTAGGCGGTATGGTTCTGTTCTTCTTCTCCTCCTCCCCCTTCTCACCCTCCTCCTCCTCCTCCTCCTCCTCCTCCTTCTTCTTCTTCTTCTTCTTCTTCTTCTTCGCGCTACAAGTCTGATACAGTCTTGGCCTTCCGGACAATATCCTTCCATTTAAAGCGGTCCTGTACTTGTTCTGCCCACATCTTCCTGTTCATTACTAAGTACAAATACCTCTCGGGATCACCCTGTGTCTTATCATATAGTACCAGCAAGTCGCTCGCCGTGCTAACTATTCGAAGCATGTACAATGTGACTATACTTTCCTCTGCAATGCTCCCCCATTGACCGACAAAGCACTAGTGCAGAAGCGGATTTCCGGAATTTGCCCGCTTGTCCGCTTGATTCCAGAAATATTACAATGAAGATGAGTACAGTAAAACTCCAGTAATCCGGACGCTGGTTATCCGGATCGCCAATTATTCGGATCGTCTTGGCCCTTCCGAGTAAATTTGTCGAGATTTCTAAAAAACTAACATGTCTTGAAATTACCGGTTGTGGGATCAGTTACATTATAGCATTATGGCTTCTGGAACTTCTAATGAGGCGTTATCGAAAAGTGGAGACGCAGGTAAATACTGTAAATAGCAACAGCCGAAATTCAAGCTGTCGATATAGCCTATTTTCAAAGGAAAATCCAATTATCCGGATTTCCTACTTATCCGGATGTCTCGTCGCCCCAATTAATCCGGATAAGCGGAGTTGTGATGTGTTAAACAGTGAAAAAATGACGCCGACAGGGGAAAAAAATTACTCGGAGAAAACCCTGTCCAAGTGCCACTCCGTCCAAAACAAACCCCACATGAACTGGTCCGGGATTGAACCCGTGCCTCGGAGATGCTTGAAGCATAGCGTTCCTGTAAATCATCATCATCATAAACATCAAGGATTTGACCCTTTGATCCGTTCCGTCTCCACAGTTACAGCTGCTCGCGGCAACGCTTCTTCGGTCTTCCAATTGTTCTCCTTCCTTGTGGTCTGCAGTGGTATGATTTCAAAGGGATTCGGTTTTGTGGCATTCTTTGCAAGCGTGAAAGCCAGTTCCGTCTTTATTCATCTAACTTGTCTAGTATGCCTGTAATCTGTAGTTCGCGGCGTATGTAGTCTTTTGTTTTGTGGTCATAAAGAGTGTAGCCTGCCAGAGGTCTCAGTAACTTCATGTCTGCCGCTTCAATTCTTCGTCTTTGTAAAGCTGTTAGAGTCCAGTTTTCTGAACCATATAAAAATGTAGGTAAAACTAGTGCGTTGTATATTTTCAAAATAGTTTCCGTTCTCACTTTCTTAAAAATAGTTCTCTTAATAGTACCTATTAATTGTAAAATTTTGCTAATTTAAATTCTACATCATTGGAGAATAGGTAAGATATGTAAATGATGCTTAAAACTCAGTTCCTACCTCGTAAAGTGCACGCGTCATGCGCATTGTGATGGCCCATCCTTCAAAGTCCTTTACAAAAATCGGTGTTCTTTGTGAGAATACACAAACATGCTGTGGTGGAAAAATGCAGTTTTGTTATGGGGTGGTGTACACTTGCCCCACTTCCACAAAACTTTCAACGGCAGGAGCAGGTTATGAAAAGTCGTCTCCATCTAAGGCACAGACAGAGAACGTGCGGATATTGTCTACCATGTCACAAAAGTCTCCGTTTTTTAATGATTATCCGCACTGAAAATTTCCCGATGAGTCGAGAGACCGTAGTGCCTTCGTCTTAGGTGATCAAAAGACCAAGAAAAGGACCTGTTCTTCTTGGGTCACTGACCGGAAGACGAAAGAACTATGATCCTTGGTAACGTCAGAAACATTCATCCAAGGACACCGCGTCACATCCTAAGGTAGATACATTCGTAATCGCGACACTATAAAATGTATACTTACAGCTGATATGTAACTGTCATATCTCGTAACTGTGACGATGTATAATGTATACATACAGCTGACATATAACAGTCATATATTTGTAACTGTCCCACTGTATAATGTACACTTTGAGGTGACATATGTCTTATACCCGTAACGTATACTCGATGTATACATACAGCTGACATATAACAGTCATATATTTGTAACTGTCCCACTGTATAATGTACACTTCGAGGTGACATATGTCTTATACCCGTAACTGTATACTAGATGTATACATACAGCTGACATATAACAGTCATATATTTGAAACTGTCCCACTGTATAATGTACATTTTGAGGTGACATATGTCTTATACCCGTAACGTATACTCGATGTATACATACAGCTGACATATAATAGTCATATATTTGTAACTGTCCCACTGTATAATGTACACTTCCAGCTGATATATACGTCATATACTCGTAACTGTCAAAACGTATAATGTATGCAAACAGCTGATATATAAGTCATACAATTATAGCTGTCATGCTGTAATAATGTATACTTAAAACTGAAATCTAAGTCAACCCCTTCTAATCGTGTCGCTGTAAAATACAGTATACACTTACGGCTACCATATAACAGCCATATAATCCCAGAATCAATCAAGTTTTGGTAAAAATTATTTATTATTTTACTAATGGCAGGTACAGTGAGTGCTTGACATTGACCTGTGCGACCAATAAAAGTAAACCCTAAAAAAAAAGAATTACACTTTTAAAAAACAAAAAAACAGAAAAAATTAAACATTCAGGGTAAGTATAAGTAAAGTCCTAATGCTAAGGGGTAGTCACAACAAAAATAGTAATAATAAAATAACAAAGTCAATTTTCCATCGTTTTTGTCCTGGCCTCCCAGTATCGCTCACATTCCGTCTTATCAGTTAATGCGGTACATTGTCCTAGGTGGTTTCTTATCCATGGGTTCGTGGAGGCTGCATAGCGTGCAGTAGGGGTCAGGGCGGATTGCAATGCGGTGGAGATGCGCACCCAAGCAATCATGTCCAACGCACAGTCGGAACTCTGCAACTGCCTTTCTTCTAGGCCAGTCTGTTACCTTGGATATTTCTTGCGTCCACGGTTTATGGGATAGTCTTGTCTCTAATTCGTGTCTGTATAAACTTCGGAATGCCTGCTTTAAATGTAGTTCAATAGAGTGGTAGGGTGTTTCTCTGATATATGTTTGTGTAATTTTGGCGCCCTTTTTGGCCAGTACGTTGGCTTGTTCGTTCCCTGTAATTTGGCAGTGTCCTGGTATCCACTGCAGTGCGATCTGTTTGTGTTTTCCCTTAAGTCGTCGCATTAGGTCCTGGCAGTCTCTGGCTTCTGTTGATATCTTAGTTTCTGTTGGTGCCGCAGAGAGTATTGCAACGCTAGTGGTGCACCCTGGGCAACGTTCTGTACGGCTAAGTGATCTACAACTGTGGCATAGCGACCTAACTGATTAATTCGCAAATATTGTTAAAGATATTAAAAACCAACCACGACCACTTCCACGTATTTCCAAATTAATCTTTTACAATCAGCATTCAAATCTATGATATCACTTCTTACACTGTCTGTACATCCTCAACTCGAACGCGCCATTTTTCAAGAGAGGACATAACTGTTGTCACTTATTTAACATTTTTGCAGGCGGTACGTGTCTAACAGCCCTCAAGATGACAGCTCAACTGGTCTTTCCGTTATGAATGTTTCAGTGACTTGCAGTGGGACCAGGAACGACCCACGACAGCCGAATCTCAATTCCAGTCTTATGACATCAGCCGAGCGCAATAGGGCCCCCCCCCACTAGAAGAGGGGAAATAAATTGGACAGTGTAAAGCGGAGTTCGGAACACAAACGTTACGTATAGAAACGTAACGTTTATAAGGAACACCAATGTCATATGAACGGTAGGTAGGCCGTTCAGCATATCGATGTCTTGTCATATCAATGGACTAGGTGTCAGTGTTTCAGTTCACTGTGAAGGGCTAATAAGATCGATAGTGTCGTATGAAGCGGAAGCATGGACGTTGACGAAGAAAGAAGAACAAGCTCTGTTAATTTTTGAGAGGAAAATATTTAGAAAGAATATATGGTCCTAAATATGAAAACGGGGAATGGAAAAGTCGGACGAATCGAGAACTAGAAGGGATGAGTAAAGGACAAAATACAGTAAAATGGATAAAAGGGCAATGGAGAAGCTGGTTAGGTCACCTAGAGAGAACGGAGGAGGATAGGATGCCCAAAAAGATTTGCACTCAAGAACTGGAAGGGACGAGAAGAAGGGGAAGACCCAGGAAAAGTTGGAAAGAGGAAGTAGAAAGAGATCTGCAAGTGCTGGGAGTGAGAAGATGGAGAGAGTTGGTGGCAGATAGGAAAAAAATCGAAGGACATTTTTCCACAGGCCAAAGCCCACAGTGGGCTGTACTGCCAATAGAAGAAGTGAAAATGGGGGCTCTAGTGTAGATGACAGTGAGTGTACAATAATCAATATGTTCTGTCTGTAGCAACAATGTTTATGCTGAATACAGACTGTATGTTTTGACACCAAATTGTCACCATCAGACCATTACAAACACACGGCACTCCAAAAAGAGCGGTCCGTTACTATTAGCCGTGACACCATCCACTCTGTGGTCTGGCAGCATGTCCATTAGCCTCTTCCAAAGCGAGTTACCCACACAGTGCGATCTAGTGCTTCCTCTTTAAATTTCCTTACAGTCATCCAGTGGATGCTTACCTCTTCTTCCTCTTCCCCCGTCACCTCTATCCTTACCTCTACCTTACCATGAATAACGTGCTTTATAAGGCAGTAACTACCCCAAGATGTGTGTCACAACATTCCCAATTAATATGATTTCTGCAATAACAGTCTTCTGTTCAAACCTCATACAAAATGTAACACTATTTACGTAAACCAACAGTGCTTTTTTCCAAGAATCTCAAGCGTTACTCCATGCAACTCACTAAATACTTGTAAATGACAAACATTGGGATAAACGTAGAAAAAAATCACACACTGTTCACGACAAGTACAACTTTTCCTTCACATTCTTCACGTTTTCCATGTTTTTAAACAGACGGAACAAAATTTGAAGGGGGGCACCCCGTTGTGTATCATCAATATATATTAAAATTAGTACCGTCAATACACAACATCCATAAAAGCCAGATGCTTCATTACAACTGGTTTATTCTTGGCGACGTGTTTCGGCAGTTAAACGGCCATTCTCAGGCCAACTTAGAACAATGTTGTTAAGGTACATTCAAAATTGTTTATATTGGTGGATGGAACGTGCTCGATTGGCTTCAAATTTGAACGGGGCCAGTTCGTTGTGTATCATCAATATATATTAAAATTAGTACCGTCAATACACAATATCTATGAAAACCAGATGTTTAATTACAACTGGGTTATTCTTGGCGACGTGTTTCGGCCGTTAGACGGCCATCCTCAGGCCAACTTAGAACAATGTTGTTAAGGTACAGTCAAAATGTCGCCAAGAATAACCCAGCTGAAATTAAGCATCTGGTTTTTATAGATGTTGTGTATTTACGGTACTAATTTTAATATATATTGATGATACACAACGGGATGGCCTCCTTCAAATTTGAAGCCAGTCAAGCACGTTCCATCCACCAATATAAACAATTTTGACTGTACCTTAACAACATTGTTCTAAGTTGGCCCGAGGATGGCCGTTTAACGGCCGAAACACGTCGCCAAGAATAACACAGTTGTAATTAAGCATCTGGTTTTTATAGATGTTGTATATTGACGGTACTAATAATAATATAGACGGGACGAAAGCTCCGGGTCAGTTACGCTACGAATACGTTTCCTGGTTGTGTGCGTCAGTGACATCGTATTCACTACGTGGTTTATGTACCGTGAAATAACAGGATAATTAAGGATGACATTGAAAACCGTAGAGATTCTTTCGCTACAAAGGATGAATCCTCAGGCGCATATAATATATAATTCAAGTTACAGTAGGGGTTTTACTGTAAATGTATAACTTGGAACCATAGGGACTAAATTAGACCTCTTGACGTCTGTTTAACAATGCTGGCAGTAAGACACGCTTTCAGGCTTTCAAGGACGGCGTTCCCCAAACGAAGGTCTTCTGGATCATTACACAGTGCAGGATTATAAGTCTGCTCCGACGTTTCGGGAAATATACTGTCTCCATGTTCAGGGTGACTGCATCTCGTAAATAAGGACGCTGTAGTACCGCTCATCTCACTCATAAATCTCAATTCCTAATGCCTCTGTACAATATCAACCCCCCCTCCCCCTCCCTTCAATTTCTTAGCTCTGATTGGCCACAATCATTGCAACCTACCAACGTAATCGACACATTTCTCCTCCCAATAACTTCCGCATCCGCCTGAACCCAATTCGGTCGAACTCAAAACAAAGGCTGCACGTTACTCCGAAACGATGAAACAATCCCATTATGTTCAACAGTGTAACAACCCCACAGTCGAATTATATGATAGTTGTGATTAACGACATGTAGAGTTGTAAGCGGGGACCGCGGTGGCACAGTGGTTAAGGTGCTGCGTTACAAATCGGAAGGTCGCTGCCTCGATCCCAGCTGGTGCCATTGGAATTTTTTATTGACATAAAATCCTTCCGATCGTAATATGGCCCTGGGGTCGACTCAGCCTCTAATAGAAATAAGTACCAGGAGTATTTCCTGGGGGTAAAGGCGGCCGGTGCGTAAGGCTGACAACCTGTGCCGTTGTCATGATATCTGGGAACCTTAATTTTCTGGAACCCTCTGGGCCACTCCAGGCCTGTAACGGGACTGCTTTACTTTTTACAAGTACAGGGAAGAGGTACTTAACCGGCGTTTACAAGGAGGAATTGACGAAAATCATGAGAAATATCAGAACTGTCAAATTCGGGACAAAATAATAATTATAATCTTATACAGACCGAGAACATGCCAGAAGCATTAGAAACTGCACCTTTCTTCTTTTTTTGGGGGGGGGGGAAGATGTGGCCTCACGTCTTTAAAGGTACCATGCTAACATTTCTTGACCACCAAAACAAGTACTGTCTTGAATAAAGAGAGACCAACTTGATGTCACTCTCTTTATTATTTCATTATTTACTGCTCAACATGTTTCGGATGTTAATACATGCATCCTCAGGACCTTGCGACTTATTTGATGAGTTATTTCATGGGTTGTATTGTTCTGGTTCGATGTGTGTTGGTGTTACGTTGTGGTTTGGCCGGGGTGGTGTGGTATCCGGATGCAGGCTGAAGCACTAGTAACAACGTAATACCAACACACATCATACCAGAGCAATACAACCCATGAAATAACTAATCAAATAAGTCGCAAGCTCCTGAGGATGGACGTATTAACATCCGAAACATGTTGAGCAGTAAATAATGAAATAATAAAGCAAGTGACATCAAGTTGGTCTCTCTTTATTCAAATATCAAGATGATGCACGATCCAATAAACATAAGTACTGTCTTCTTAAAAGGTATTTCCATACAGGGGTACAAGGGATCTGTCCGATACTCAATTCGAATTCCTTATAATACATCCTCCATTTTATAAGATCGCCTCTGGAAGAGTTCGAAGGAAATTATTCGTGAAATTTCGTTTTAAAAACTTGTTTAAATTTTGGATTAAAAACACAAAACGCGTGGTAATACAATTTAAAATATTTTCCTAACCACAAAAACATCACAAGAACAATAAATACCTAAAATGAAAACCTCGAGCCAAATCACGCTTTTTGAAAGTACCGTTCTCGAGCCAAAAATGCAATCCACAATAAGAGATATCTTTACCTCAGCCTTTCACTGCTAATTACCGGACAGTTGCAATTTTCATCTGTGCCCCTAAAGTCCTGGACAGAGACATTATAATACAAACAGTAAACAAACTCTGGGTTAGTGAACCCTGAACTTTTTTTGACACAAGTACAAGCTAACAGGTAGGTACGCCCTCTGTTTCCTCTCCTACGCAAATGAAAATATCACCTTTCCCCCCCACTAACCAGTTTACACAGACGAGAATTAATGGGCACAGCAAAACACAAAACACAAAACCTCAACATAAAACACAATGCACTCCCCACAACGCAGACGAGGAAGCTAACATTTATATCCTACTTCCTGTCCTTCATAATGAAAAAGAAGGCTAATGAGATGAACCTTAACTCTACGTGCACTTCCATTCAAACGTCTGCGCCCATTAACTAATAATGTCGAAAAAATATACAAGTAAATTTAATGTGTAATGAAGACGTACTAGACGGGCTGATTTAGGAATTGCCAACGACATTACTGCCTTTAACATCAGAATCCTGAAACGATGTGGCAGTAACTAAAAAAAAAAACCACCTAACTAACTTCATGGACTAGTCTTTCCATCTTGATAAGCTGACAGTTCCTCAGCTAGTCAACATTTTCTCCGCATTTTATGGAAGCCACTGATTGATATTCGTATTCACCGGAAGCCAACAGAGCAATTTAAAGTTGTTCAAAATGTGTAATGTGATATAATTCGTTCCATTAAAAAATTTGCACATACAAATACATACACATAATATTAATCCACTCCTATATTGCTACATGTTTCGGCCGTCGACTGCCATCTTCAGGGACCCACGTCAATCCCTTAACCTTTAGACGCCTAACGTCAGCTATAGTTGACGTACCGCACCGCTAACCTCTAAAGTTGCATTTTATATATTTATTCAACAAATGTATGTACCGAATATTTTAAACATGGTGTATAAACTCCGTTTTTTTCTCTTCAAAATGCAGTTTGTCATAATTCTAACGTATTTGGTTCCTGTATTATTCACATTTTATATACACGGTGTGCTAAAATTTAAAAAAAATAATTCCGGCGCCAAAAGGTTAAACCTAAAGAACTGTGATACAGTGTGTATCAAAATAAAGGTTGCCACTGATTATGATACTGAGTATTTTAGCAACACACACTGTATCAAGGTGCATTAAGTTTTAAAGATTGTTGTGTCTCCTTAATATTATGTACATGCATCTGTTTGTGCAAACTGTTGGTTTTATGAAACGTATTACATCGCAGCAATATTTAGAAGGATCGCGTTTTTCTCCGGTCACACTTTCCCTTCTGCAATTGCAGTGGTGGACCTGAATGTGTAATTTGCTACTTCAGTTTGTGTTAGTGTGGGAAATGAGAAGAAGCAAAAAAAAAACATTATTTTGTAATTCTTCGTCAAACAAAACACTGATCAGTGCAGTGGACACAGCAGTATTTCTCTTTACATCCGTACGGCGGCATAGCGCTAAACCGCTGGGCAAAATCTCCAGTATTCTAATACTTCTTTTGCACTTAGCATTCACAAGTCTTTTTTCGTATCCAGACATTATAACATAACCTTTTGACGCCTAATGTCAACTACAGTGGTCGTACCGCACCGCTAACCTCTAAAGTTACATTTTATATATTTGTTCAACAAATATAGGCACTGAATATTTTAAACATGGTATATACTCTCCGTATTTTTTCTCTTCAAAATGCAGTTTGTTTCATATTTCTAACGTATTTGGTTCCTGTATTATTCACATTTTATATATAGGGTGTGCTAAAATTAAAAAAATAATAATTCCGGCTCCAAAAGGACAATCATTCTTTAGGGTTCTTTTCTACTAAATGTAAAAAATGTTTTTTTCAAATGTGCAATTGAGGCAACGTCAGCAACAGTCTCCTTCCCAAAAGGTCACGCAGCATGAAAAGGATTGCCAATCATTTGTGAAATGTCACAGCAATAATGTGGGTATTCTCACAGTCATTAATCACCAAGCATTTTGGACTATGATTCGTGTGCGTCATTTTATGGCTTGATAGATGAAATAATTTCCGTTTTAATTAAACCGCAATTCAAGCGAAGACTGGAAAACAGAAACGCTGAGGCTTAAATATCATTTAACCCACCACTAATTTCCTTCTGTGTACGGACAATGGCTGTGTCTGACACTCTGTGTTGTATCATGCTTTACCGTCAGTCATGGTGACTTGGCGACAGCGAAACGCAACTCGATATGGTTTATTGTGATGTATGTACCGTGCATCTTGTATGGTTTATTGTGATGTATGTACCGTGCATCTTGTACGGTTTATTGTGATCTATGTACCGTGCATCTTGTACGGTTTATTGTGATGTATGTACCGTGCATCTTGTACGGTTTATTGTGATGTATGTACCGTGCATCTTGTACGGTTTATTGTGATATATGTACCGTGCATCTTGTACGGTTTATTGTGATGTATGTACCGTGCATCTTGTACGGTT
>Ga0123354_10015735_pt1 | contig 11830 bp, 7 predicted proteins | sample TergutLab28metaG_2_FD_97872 | JGI IMG/M metagenome (GOLD analysis project Ga0123354, IMG submission 97872) | Labiotermes labralis P4 segment gut microbial communities from Petit-Saut dam, French Guiana - Lab288 P4 | ecosystem: Host-associated > Arthropoda: Insects > Digestive system > Gut ... | reverse complement strand
GTTTTTTTCTCTTCAAAATGCAGTTTGTTTCATAATTCTAACGTATTTGGTTCCTGTATTATTCACATTTTATATACAGGTGTGCTAAAATTAAAAAAAATAATTCCGGCGCCAAAAGGTTAAACTTAACGCATGGCCATGACCCATCTGTAACTGTCAGTAAACCTAATAAACAACTATACCAAAAATGATCGGCTACAAACTTGTTTAACACAGATGAAACATAATTATGATGTGGTGGTGGTGGTGGTTACTTCAAAATATGATACTGCAGTAATAGTTACAATAAAAAATGTAGTCCAAGTTATGTCACTTTTCACAAAATGTAAACTGTCTCATGTACTGGAATAAAAAAGCACATTTTCAAACTTATCAAAGTGTGAAGATAATTTGTCACACTCTGTACATAAGATCCTTTGCTTACTCACCATCATTACCCAGGACACACTATAAATATGGATTTTTCTGTAACACACATACATATGAACATGCACACACTTCCACGCATACATTCAAAATGTCATCAGACAGTAAGTTCTAGGGCTGACCCTCTCATGCTAGTATGGTTTGGCATTTGCTGTGAGTTCATGTTACGACAGTCAAAGATTAGCTAAAATAAAAACCTAGCTTCATCAGTCCATCACAAGGCACGTTTCTCTTCTTGTCATGCAGCAGTGGACAAACAGGTTTTGCTTCAAACTCAGGGACATGGCTACAGAAACACATGAAATGCTCACAACTGTTCATGGAAATGCAGCTCTGTATCATCCATGTGTCTTCCAATGCTGTACAAGATTGGGAGGATGAATAGAGCTTGGAAGTGATCCAGAAGTTATTGGCTATTCACAATACAGTAACAGTTGCAGAACTGTGTGAACCAGAAGTCAAAGTCTGTCATCAAACAACCCCACAATTAACTGCCAGATAATGCATCAGATTCTGCATAAGACTTGGGGAAACATGAAAATCCGCATGACATCGTTCAACACAATATCACGCATGAGAAAAAGAAGCACAAAGTCATAATCTGGGAAGCCCTTGCTGCAGCATAATAGAGATTAGCAACTCATCTTATGCACATGACCTCACACTACCAGAATTTTTATTACATAAAGTGAAACACAACCCCAAATGTAGAATTCAGGATGTCAAGGGTGTCAGGAGGATTGTAACTACAGAATTAAATGAAGTCTGCATGCCTTCAATGACAGCTGTGTGCAAATGTATGAAATATATAAAAAGTGTGTTCCAGTCAACAGAGATTACTTTGAAGGACAACAAGAACTTTTCTTTTTCTCATTTCATGTGTATTTGTTCTTGCAGATCAAGAGAAACTCTGTTGTTTGACCATGCATATATATATATATAAAGAAGAAAATGTGAGGACAATTAGAAGTAATTTATTTTTTTTGAAACTAGTTTTCAGTGTAGACTAACTGGAACTAGAATATGACTTACATTTGTAGAGACACTTCCTGCTCACTGTTCGATAACTGAGCCTTCCACAGATCTCCCTGGTCTGCAGTATCACCACATATCTAGGCACCAAACAACAAATCTGATTTACCACATTAAAATTCAAAACATAAAGAGTAAAATACAATACATTTCAGAGACTTAATTATGTGATGCCTAGTCAAAGCACACCACACTGTACTGTCAACACTCTCCATGCTATGCCCACGTGCTGGCTGGTCTGTGTAGCAATTATTTTACATGATCAGCACAGGAAATGGGTCTTGCAAACTCTTGACAGCTGAATCCAACTACAGTAGAATGTTCATGTCTGGGATTTTTGACCTCATGACTGGTTCCAGTAAAGCAGGATCAGACCACATTGCCCACATGGAAAGGGTTAAAACAAGCACCGTTATAAATGTGCAGTCAACAAATACGCAGACCATAGATCACAAATTATATCAGTTCCATTACAAAATACATTTTGGTTTCACAGAAGAAACTTCCAACTGTGCTCCACATCAATAAATTTTCTTACCAACTCATCAGTGTCATCTGGTACAAGATGGTTGTTGGGCGTAACTCCTGCTGACATAGCCCTACGCATTGCTGCAAGTATACTGGATCTGTCAGACGTGACCGGAATGTGTGTGTTCTCATTCGGTGTGGCGACACCTGATTCCAATTCAGAAGTAAGGTCAGATGACACCACTTCCGGTGCATCTGCAAGTGACTCCTGCAGGGAGCATAAAAAAACTCAGTTAAATATCACATGTCAAAATGCAATCATATTAACTTCTGTGTGCTATAATCATCATCAGCCATGAGCCCACATGCATGTACCACACCCCAGGCCCTTTCATATTTTCCTTTTTTTAATGTGCCTTTCAGGTTTTACACAACACATTCGATAAGAGTTCTCCTTACCATGGCAACAGTTTCATAATCAACAGGACAGGAAATGGACATACAAACGTAACACTCAGGCACATTCAGGAAACTACCATTACCGTGGAAAAGCAACAAGTGTTATCAATTCCAAGTGTATGTCTGCAGCCTTAGTCATCAAGCATACAGTGCGCATGCACCATATTGTCATCTGTGGCCTGTCTGGCTCTACCACATTTTTCTACATTATGTCATGACACAATTTTTGGAAAAAAGCTACTGAACATAAAATGTATTTTGATTATCTCTACAACTCTTGTATGAAACATTTCTCATTCTAAGAATACAGCGAGATATAACCTCCCACTCATGTATTAGCCTTTAAAAGATCTGCAGTCATGTACAAAAACACACCTGCAAATTTATTTTAAATATTCAGGCAATAAGAAAATTTACCACATTTTTAGGACATGCTGTATAAACTCTATTCTCCACAAAATGCCATTTACTTCACCAGGTTATCTTTTCCTGTTCAAATAATACTCAGTTTCAAAACCCACGTGCTGAAACCTCAAAACCCACCCCAGTTGCATAAAGAATAACTGATCTCCATGAGGATAGCGACATTGACTGAAACGTGACAGAGGAAAATAAAACCTAGATGTTATTTACAACTTCTGTGTACACATCTAATTGTACAGTCCTTATCTGTCAATTTCTACACAGCCAGCAATGCAGCATTGTAAGACGCCTCGAATGCACTCACATGTATACAACCATCGTATCAATAAAATAAAAGAGATAAACTAAAACCCACCTCAACAATGTTGGCATCTGGTTCCGTTTTTATACTGACAACTGGAAACAATGGAAGCTGCTCACTGTCTGAATCCTGTTCAGACAGTTCTTCTTTAACAGTGTCCATGCTGTCCTGAGAAAGCATATCTGTGTGAGTTCATGTCAATCAACAAGCAGTTGCATTACACAGTATGATATTCAAAGACAGTGCCAGAAAACGTAATAATGGAAGTGATAAGCTTACAGCATACGTTAAGGGCTGTGGATGCGATATAACAAACACGCCATTGAAAAGCAGAAACACGCCCTAACTAAAGTTGTTAGAGTGCATTAGTCCTTAAAATATCCTACTGGTAGCAATGTGTTTACCAGTCAAAATATAGGCGCCTCCACGGGTACATGCTCCATGTTTACACGACTATCCCATAGACAGAATATTAGGTGATTAACGCTATATACTTTGCGTGTCTGATTTTTGATAAAACATGTTGTTAAGATTATTACCTTCTAACGGCACAAAATCTTTCACATAGAAAATCGTGAGTTTTCTCGGCGAATGAATGCAACAAAACCTGACCTCGCTGCTAACCTCGTCTCCACCTACATGCCCATTAACATTTACAGGCCATCAGACAAAGGGAATAATTACTTGGTCTTTCCAACAACCAGACACCAAATTTTAGTAACACGCATTAAGTAAATCCCTTACTATAACCCATATTCACGCTGATTAACCACTAAAACGATACTCCACGCCAAACTTCGCTATTGATTTCCCTACAATGTAGGTCACTTGGATCACAACCATCGTACGCGACTCCAGTCGGCCGTGATGGCATACCACCGTCAAAATTGGATGTGATTCAAAATACCTTTCGCTGGAGAACCCGTGATCACGAAAGCCTGCGATTGTTGTCACACGGCCACAGATACTATAGGGTCTGTGGCCACAGATAAACGACAAATGGTGGATGCCAAAACCGGGTAATTACGATTAATTGTAAAAATCATTGTATTCTTCCAGTGTTCTTCCAAGTGGCACTGCAGGAACTGCGAGTGAAAGCTTTTGTCACATTAATCGCTAACAAAGCTCAGTTTTCATTGTTTGCTTTGGAGATGAATTAATAGGATTGCATATCACAAACTTTTTGGTTATGGTTTGTTTATCAATTTGTTTCAGGCATATTTAAGTATGATTTTTTTTTTTGTAAACGAATTAAATATAACCCCAGTTTTGGACACTATACAGGAATGCAGCAGAAATTGTTTGCAACATATAAACAATGCCCCGTTATAGATCACCGTGAATAAACTACAGACCTTCAGACACCAGTGAAGACCATTGAAGAGGATTCTAGATGTAGACCGGAATGGTTCAACAGGTGGTCCAACTCCATGTTAGGTAGATGATGGTGATGATTAACATCGTTGTCCCCAGTCTGAATATTATAAAATGTGCCGCGTAAACTACCGTGAATAAATACTGCAATTTTTCATGTAGATTATAAGAAGAATCTGATGAAGATAGTAATACATATCATTTTCTATAATATATGTAATCATGGTCTGCAGTTTGTTTCCAATATTTGTGAAGCTATACATGAAAGGTGGAATAACTGTGTGATGGCATTACATCACCACATCCATATCCATGCCACAGCACAAATTACTATAGAATGATTACAGAAACAAGTATTGTCGTTAAATGATTCCAGTAACTGTTATACAATCACATAACAAACCAACAAATGCACATTAATAAGCATGTTCAATTACACATAATTTTTCACCAAAATGTTCCGGTCATTGTGACCATCATCAGGATGACCAATACACGTTTGTGAACAATTTTAATATGTAATTGAACATACTTATAAATGTGGATTTGTTTATTTGTCATGTGAATGTATAACAATCTTTATTGCACGGACATGGACACACTTAAACCACCAGTAATGTTTATAATAACCATCCACTTAATGTAAACCTCATAGCTGACATGACCTTCAGACATTTGTGGCATCCTCTTATTTGCAGTGCTCAGGAGCAAGCAAGAAGCTCACAAAAGAATTCAGTGACAAATTGGACCCATGATGCTCTGAATAGGAACTCCTGTCATATCCTATGTGTAGCATGAACTGAGCAGCTGATCCAGGTGCATGTTTGTTGCAGTAAGTTTTGATGGTCAGATGAGTGGTTCTTCATCTTCCTTCATCAAGGGTACATGTATGGACATGTGCCCTGTAAGGGAACGCAAACTGTAAGTAAACATTCCAAAGCATATGACAGATTCCAAGTGCAACACATCATATAGAGCACACAAAAACTTAAGCTCTATATGTAATGTTATCATTCCATTTTCATGTTAATGGAAGGGCTTAGAGATCTTTACTGCCAAGCCATGGTTTGCTCAAAGTTCATGAGCTAACAAACTCCATGCACCTGAGTCTTTGTTAAGACAGTTCCTAAGCCAGTCAAGAAATTCACTGTATTTTTTGGGACCCAAAGGTTCATTACTTTGTTCATAGAACCCCCCCCCCCCTTGTTCATATTGGGAGCCAGATTAATCCATTCCACACCCTCCCATTCTCTTCCTCTCAGATCCTTTTTAATACTATCCTCCCACCTATGCCTTGGTTTTACAAGTGCTTCCTTTTCCCCAGGTTTCCTCACTAAACTCCTGCATGCATTTCTCTTCTCCTGCAGTTGTGCCATATTCCTCACCAATTTATTTTGCCTTGATTTGATCACCCAAATATTACTTGATGAGTACAAATCATGACGCTCCTCACTGTATAATTTTCTCCAGTCCTCTGTTACCTCCTCCCTCTGTTACCAAAGTACCTTCCTAAGCACTCTTGATCTCAAAAACCCTCCATCTTTGTTATTGCCTAAATAAGAAAGACAAAGTCTCACATCCATTCAAAACAAAGGTAACATTATACTTTCTTACTGGCATACTCCATGGAGCAGAGTACTTGAGAAACTAACCAGTTGTTAACTAGTCAAGAAATTCCCCACATTTTGTGGAACCCAGAGGTTCATTACCACATTCACAAGTACACACCACCTATCCCTGTCCTGAACCAGCTCAATCCAGTCCATACCTCCACATCCTACTGCTTGAAGATCCATCTTAATATTATCCTCCCATCTATGCCTAGGTCTCCCAAGTGGTCTCTTTCCCTCAGGTTTCACCACCAAAACCCTGTGTATGTCTCTCCTCTCACCCATATGCACTACATGCCCCGCCTATCTTATTATTTTCGATTTTATCGCCTTAACAGTATTGGGTGAGGAGTAAAGATCATTCAGCACCTCATTATGTAGTTTCCTCCACTCCCCTGTCACCTCATCCCTGTTAGGCCCAAATATTCTCCTCAGCACCCTATTCACCAACACCTTCAGCCTGCGTTCCTCCCTCAATGTCAGTGACCAAGTTTCACACCCATACAAAACAACAGGAAAAATTACAGTTCTGTATATCTTAATCTTTAAATTTTTTGTTAGCAAACTGGAAGACAAAAGATTCTAAACCAAATGGTATCAGAGCTGTTCCTTTAATTCCACTAGCTCCTAATGCATTCATGCACACAGTTTTAATTTGTTGGTGTCATTCTCAGATATTAGAACTTTACCACATTTCAAAAGGATCATCAGTTGTCTTTATATTTTAATTTTGTCATGCATTCTGATTGCAAAACACAAACACATTTTTAGTTTTCTTAGGTGACATTGTCCTGCAGTGCATTCTTTAGTATTTTTACTTTCCAATAAACACAACCATATAGATCTTGTATATCTGGCCTTTATTCAATATTACTACATGTTTCAGCTGTTCACATCTTTTTGTGAACCAGTGCCCTACCTGATGATGGCTGATGTGGACAGCTGAAACATGTAGTAGTATCGAAAAAATACCAAACATACAGGATGTATTGCTGTGTTTATCAGATACTACAAATAACACTTGATTGACATTTTCATTTTACTCAGCATTTACTTAAGTCTGAATCTCCTTACTAGCAACTAGTAAAGCTGTGTTTTTCTATGTAGTAAATATGTTTTCTCCAAATAAAATAACATCTTCAGTGTAGATCAGAAGCTGATGTGCACCACCACTCAATTTCAGTCCCTTATGGTTCACTTGGACTTCACTAAATGGATATTCTAAAGCAAATTTGAATAGCAGTGGTGATACAGCATCTCCCTGTTCCATACCATTCTGAATAGGAAATTTATTGGACATATGTTTATGTGCTCAGGCTGTACAACAGGTTTCTCCAATACATTTTAACATTTTCTGGACATACTAAAATCAGTGGGAATGTTATACTTATCTACCTTGTAACAGCACTGTAGGCTTTCTTGCAGTCAATAAATCAAAGTTCACAAGACTTGCTGTAATACTGTCACCTATTGCAGGCGGGAGAAGGAGAGGCTACTGCATCTGTTGGAGCTGCCCATCGGTACTCCACTTCACCCTCCACCCAAGGCTGATTGTTATCTCACAGTAGGTCCAGCATGACAATGTAGAATGTTTAGTGAGTTTAGAGCATTTGTGTCCTCATTTTCCCTACTGTTTTTACTGAACAGTATTATTATTGCTTTTCAATCTATGTGCATGACTTGCTGTCTTAATGAAACTTACATTAATGTAAATTCTGAACAGATTTACGAATGTCAAAACACTGTAGGAGTGCTCACATTCAGTCTGGTTTGTGCACCTTTCAGCTGTGAAGCACATCAGCTGTTGTAACAATGTCAATACAATGAGAATATTTGGCAAAACTAATAAAGACAATTCCGATATAACTGGTTATGCTGCAGTAAGGCACAATACTCAGGACAATTAATAAATCATAAATTGATTGTACATATGAGATTTCATTCCGTAAAATGATAACTGTGAAAAAGAGAAGGCCTTCTCTTATATATTTTGTAATGATAAACCAATTGGGTTGAAGCATGTATCACCATTATAGAAGCAACACTTTTTATAATATAACAATTGTGTTGGAATGCCCTCATCTTTAGGGTCAAGATTGTATTGCTCAATCCTGAATTCAAATCAGTATAATCTTTCAAAATGTTCAAAACTGCCTACCCATGCACACAGTGTCATCTCAGAAAACTTGAAACTATTATAAAATTTGTCTTTTGGTTGCAGATATCACACCACCGTAGGTGAGCAAATAACCTGTTGTGCCAGCTCTAAAACTTCTGACAGTGACATATTACACTTTGGTTTACTTAATTTCTGCACTTGGCCCGTTATCTCGTACTCGTTAAAGATTAATGTTTCTAGAGGTGGATCTGTGGGGAGAGAACCAGTCGTTCAGTTGGTTAGAAACAGCTGATCACTGAGTAGATGCCTGTCTGCCCTTTCACCCGAGGAGAGGAGCAGATCCACTTCGCAAAACACTAACACAACAAGCTACATTGAGCAGTGTCCTTCTTAAGAAGCCAATAGTTCATCAGCTAGTCACAAAATCCCACACATCTTATGCAAACTGAAGTTTCAAGTTACCATCCATATAACAGACCACTAAATGTCTCTTTCCTGAGCCAGATAAATCCAGTTTGCATCCTCCCATCCTGTTCTATTTTAATATTGTCATCCATATATGCCTTGGTCTTCTAAATGTTCTCTTTCCGTATGTTTGCCCACCAAAACACTTAATACCTATCCCTTGTGCTTCATACATGCCCATGTCACACCTTGATCACCCCATCAACATGACAGTGTTTTTGAACAGGAGATAATAGACAAAGTCCTAAAACCCAAGTGTAATGTGTAGTTCCACACTGCACTTGCTGATTGTCTAAATTTTGTGCAGGTGAAAAGCTACAGTCGCCCAGCTGCTGGTCAGCATATGCCACACCCGGACGAACTGCGACCACCTGACATTCTCTACAGCACAGTCTGCCATCTCCTGACCAAGTAATGATATACTTTAATGTGCTGGCTTTTAATATACAATTAATTCTTTGTACCACGCTTAAATGCTGGTGCTTTCCACATTATAATCCAGCGACTACAAGGGCAACGCAATGATTGTGACTTATTGGGGCCAATAAAAGCAACTGGAAATACTGGTATTCATCTTCAATGTAAAACAATGATTTGATTCCAAGGCCTTATGCTGTAGCAGTTATAAAATAACCTCAGAAAGTATAAAATGCATGGAAGTTTATTTTCAACAAAACATGGCCACTTTTTGGAAACACAAGATACCCGTATGTTAAATGAATGGAGGACAGTCTCATTCCATTATGCATAACTGTATTTAACATTACTTAATGAAAGACAGAGATTGACTGAGCTGGCAGTGATCTGCATAATAGCAGGGTGTGTAAGCAGACTCACCAAGCACATGGCCTCATCTGGATTGGTCAGAACCAGAGAAGGAAGGTCAAAACAATGGGTGGTCAAACAATAGTTAAAATCCCAAACACCGTAGTTCACAGATATCAAGAATGTATTTGTCATTGACCCTTTGAAAACTTTAGTTCATATACACAGTATTTAAACTTTTAGTTCCTGCCTCACAAAATACCCTGCATCTCCATTACAAAGATCCAGCCAGTGCAGTTTTTAGACATAACTGCTGTTTACCATGACAACTGTGTAGAACAGATGGAATGTGGGGTTCCCGCAAGTGGTATTTGTAGAAACCACTGCTGTAGGGATTAATTTGGTTTCCCCAAAGGTTTACTATGAACTAAGAAAATACCTCTTGCATCAATCAAGTGCAGGTAGAAATTTATTAGACACCAAATATTGCAAGAGTACTTGCATATAAAACTTCAGTGATGCTTTCCTGATGTCTGCAGCACTGTCATGCGAGATGAAATAGACTGGTGCGTTGTGTATGACTTTGTGTTTGACCGGCTGCGGGCAGTACGACAAGACATGGTGATACAAGATGTGGGCTCTGTTGACGGCATGATGATACTGGAGCCGATTGTTCGGTTTCATGGCTATGCTGGATACAGGTATGGGCAGTATTTCACAATATGAAGTGCAGTGTGAGGGCTGAGGTTCTCTCAGCAGTACTGCTGGAGATTCAAACTGACTGGAATGTGATGCTGTGTTGTTGAACTAGTGGCTGCTGATCTTTCAAAGGCAGTTAGATCCCTTGAATTGTCAGAAGCTGTTCACCCAATGACACATCATCACATCCCAGAGGGCTCGAAACTCAACACAATGGCTTTTTATGAGATTCATGTTGCGTGCGTGTGTGTGTCACGCACACACACACATACACACGTGGATCTTTTAAATTTCGTGTCTTGTTGTTGTCATCTTTTATAGGGTAAAAAACAGATGGTAGCTTCACACAATCTTTGTGCTAACATTCCATATGGCAAAGATAAAAAATGAGTTGTTACAGGCAAGTTTGTGAATGTTTGCATGCACAATGTGCATGTATGTACCTTTTTTTTTTTGTGGGAAAGACTCTTGTTGGTATCACAGATGTATAAAACTCCAATATCATTTCACAGACCATTCAAAGTATAAAAATTACATATAGAAATAGATCCTAACTCCAGACAGCAGGGATGTTTCATGACAAGCATTTAATGCATCTTGAAAGGTCACTGCTCTGTTCAGAACAGCCTGCCACCTGTTCCTATCCTCAGCCACATTAATCCAGTCCACTATCTCTTAATATTATCCTCTCATCTACACCTAGGTCTTCCGAATGGTCTCTTTCCTACATGTTTCCCACCTAAAGCACTGCATATTTTTCTGTTTGTCCTTACAGAAGAATGTTGAACAGTACACCATGATTACTGTGTGCATCCCTTGTAATTCATCATCCATTTTTACTCCTCTTACCATTGACACAAACAGCACTGGAGTCAAGTTAGCCAGGTAGCAGCAAGAGCCTAACTAGATGTCTCCCAAATGTAAGACTAATCTCTTTCCACTAATCTCACCCACTCAGTGGTACAGAATGTCCACCAAGTTGTTCTCTGTTTGTCAGACTTTGTGCACAACCGCAGTCGAAGTTTGATGCGACCATCAACTGGACTCACTTGCTGCAATGTCTAAAGCAGCTGATCTCGCTCTACGATGCAACTCATCAGGACAGCTTCGTTGTTCCCACTACTGGTGTGCGAGCAGAAATGGAGGCAATGTACCTGCTGCTTGGGCTGGGCAACAGCGACACACTGCGCAGATCACTGCAACTGCCACAGGAGCTGAGGTGATGCCAGGACACACACAAGACTCATTTTGTACTCCATATGACTTTGAAAAGCCAGATCTGGTTTTCATACACTGTACTTATGGAAATGTAAGATGGATATTTTTGTCCTCATTTATTATCTGAAAAAATAAGGACACAGCCTTATAATTAGACATAAAGTTAAAGCACTTGGGAAGTGGTGTACCATACATAAATTATAATGAAACATATAATGAACTACAAAAGGTATTCAATTTATTTAAGTGCATGAGAGTTCAGGCAGCAGAGATGAAACTTTTAGGTCAGTTGCAGGATATACATTATATGACCATAAAGCAAATCAAATAATTGAAGGACCGCATGTATAAACTAAACTCCGTGGCCTTAGTCCGCACGCGAACTATACCGACAGAGCGGCCGCCGCCGGTCGGCGAAGTTAGTGCCAACTTTTGCAGATAGAGGGGTGTCACGTGGTCAGCGCAACGGGT
>Ga0123354_10015734_pt1 | contig 11831 bp, 7 predicted proteins | sample TergutLab28metaG_2_FD_97872 | JGI IMG/M metagenome (GOLD analysis project Ga0123354, IMG submission 97872) | Labiotermes labralis P4 segment gut microbial communities from Petit-Saut dam, French Guiana - Lab288 P4 | ecosystem: Host-associated > Arthropoda: Insects > Digestive system > Gut ... | reverse complement strand
AATTATGAAACAAACTGCATTTTGAAGAGAAAAAAACAGAGAGTATATACCATGTTTAAAATATTCAGTACCTATATTTGTTGAATAAATATATAAAATGCAACTTTAGAGGTTAGCGGTGCGTTACGACCACTATATTTGACATTAGGCATCAAAAGGTTAATATTGACACTCCATGCAAACATTTCTGTGTACACTGAAAGTTTATCGACTATTTCTGAAGGAACCACAGGAGGAGTGGGAAAACAATTGGGGGAAAACACTGAAAAGCATGCAAAAATATCGGAAGTTTTGAGAAAATACAACATAAAAACTTACATTTTTTACTTATTTCTACAGAAATAGTAAGTAAAAAAGAAGATGCAATAATGCATTTATGCAAGTCACTTGCTTTCTAAAGAAATCTGTATTTGACAGCTGTTTTGTGGGAGCCTTATGTTTCAAACAAAACAGTGTCAATTCCAAGTTCATTGTTAGGTTTTTCTCCACTTTTTCAATTACCAGAAGTAACAACAAGTCATACAACCAATAGTTGCTGAAGTAAATGAGATGAAAATAACATGATTCAACATGAAGCTACTAGCAACTGCAGAACATAGGTCTCAGGTTTGCCACCTTACAGCTTTATCCTCCCCGTCATCCCAGTCACTTAACATACATTCCGTACCTGGTTGACATGTGGCAACATTGCACAGGTACAACAGTAACATTAACTATCAGCATACACAGGTTATTTCTCTTGTATGTGCAAAATTATCAAGTTACTGCCATTTCACACTTGGTAGATGCCTGACTACTGATCATTCTAGAAATGCCAAATTAACATTTGTTTTTTCCGCCCTTGAAAATGATCATTCTTGGAATATTGTGGGTCAGGACCAGGAATTCTGCACGACTGACGCAGGAAAGTGACTCTTCAAGGAAAAATGCATCACATATAATAATACACTTTATATAGGCAGGTTTTCATGATTGGAAAAGATGGATGATAATTGCTCAACAATGATAGTGGTTCCACTGCACTCAATTTTTTTGTACAGCAGATCAGCATTCTTGTTTGGTGCTGTTTACTATTGTATTTTATTAGAGGCAGGGCTGAAAAAAAGTTTATTTGGCCACACGAAAATTAATCAGAGGCTTTCAGTCTGCCGTTTCATGTGATACAGCCCAGATCTGCATGCAACATCACACACTGCAAATACATTCGAACATCAGTGTTGCTTTAAGAAGGACCCACTTGTACCAATCACAAATTCATTGTCTGATATGAACTGAAATGAGAGTTGAAGAGTATATTAGCAAATAGTTTCAGATGTCTCAATTGTCTGTATGTTTTTCACTTGCATTTGGTGAACAAATAGGGGAAATTGTTGAGCCCTCAATTTATCACTGTGCCTTTGTGTGTGTGTGTGTGTGTGCATGTGTACTGTGTGTCCATCCGTCTGTCGCAGAGTTTAATTCTGGCAGTGATCAAAATGATCCTCAACAGGATCAGTGTCCTGCTGTATAATTTACTGCTCTAATGCATATGCTCCCTCAGTTCAGCTTCCCTCCAGATTCCATGTTAGTATGTATTTCATTTGGTTCATTACAGACATTTTTTCAGCCCTGTTTTTAAATTTTTTCAAATTGATGTGGCATTTAACTTTCTTGTTCTGTGCTTAGACTCGGAATTCTCCATTCCGAAGGGTCCGTGACGAGGAGATGCAAATTGATCCCCGACTTATGAACAATTCATTTGAATCAAAGGTAAACCATAACCTCTTGCTTCAGAAGTGGCAGACCAAAGCAACGCATGGAAGTGTCACATTCAGGCACTTGATGTACCTTCAGTTTAAATTATCCAGACACAGTGACAGTCCAAGAGCGCGAGGGAAGGGCACTGTTTGTAGTAACAGGATGTTATACATCACAGTTTTCCTTACAGAATACATGTCTGTTTTGTGTCTTCTGACTGCTACTCCTACACCTCATAATCTTTGTTCATATACCTACTTCTAAAACATAAATAGCTGGTCTTTGCTGAGGAAATGGTACAAGGGAATGTCTTCTCTATAACATGTTATAAAGGCACAGAGAGGGAGTAGGGTAATATCTACCCAGCACTAGAAGGGAATGGGTGGTCAATGCCATGCCCTAGCTACTTTATCTCTGGGAAGGAGCCCCGGTACCCATTGTACAGGAGGCTGGGTGGGCCTTGGAGCCAGTCCAGATGGGTGAAGAGAGTCTCACCCCCACCATGGTTTGGACCCCCTAGCATGTAGAAAGTTGCTGTACCAGCTACGCTGATAAAGAGATAACACTCAAATTAAGAAATTACATTTACTGGCGTAATTAAAAAATAAACTGGATATGGGAATACAAATCACATTCAAAACCTTTACTGCAATACTTACATATTACTTCAGCTGCCATGGCTGCTGTACATATTGGCAGAAGACAGTGGAAATTTCTTAAATGTCTGTGCATATGTTCTGTTAGGGCCATGGTAGGAAACACATAACTATTGTCCTTCACGCTGCTGCTCAGAATTGTCACTTCAAAACATGCATCGTTCTATTGATACGTAATATGACTAATGGGGAGAACAAGTAAATAACTTACATTTTTGGGCCTTTTGTGACCTCCAAATCTTCAGTGTGGATGTGTTTGGAATCTTGTGTATAGAATTGTTAGCAACTGTTGCAGTAATGGATGGACTTTCACTGTAGATATTATTTGATTTGAGTTTTTTCATCCAAAATTCAAACAGTTTGTTTCTTATTTAAGTAATGTTTTAAAAGCAATTTTTTTTTCCTTCCAAATTGAGATGCAGTTGATGACTGAAGTCTGCATACAGTGGGGTTATGGTGTGCCTGATGATGAGTGTTACTGCTGTGCCCTGATGTGTGCTTTCATGCCTTGCAGAAGTCTTAATAATGTTTCTTGTTGGGGTTTAGGATGGTGAAGAAGATGAAGATGCAGAAAAGAGAGAGGGTGGCAGGAAGAACTTCTGGGAGGATAGGAGAGGCTCGTTTGGTGGTAGAGATAATAGAGGTGGATTCAGAGGTGGTCGCGGTGGCTTTCGTGGTCAGGATAGAGGTGGTGGTTTCCGAGGTGGCCGAGGGGGTTTTCACAGTGGTCGAGGGGGTTTCAGAAATAGTGATGGGGGCGATAATTTTAGGGGAGGAAGGGGAGGAGGTTTCAGGGGTAGAGGTGGTCGAGGAGGAGACAGAGGTGGCTTTAGGAGGAGCTTTGATGGTGAAGGTGGCCGGGGAGGTTTCAGAGGTGGTGATAGAGATGGAGGATACCAGAAGAGGGACTCCTATGGTAACAGCGAAAATAAGAAAATTAAGTTTGACGATTGAATTTGAAGGTGAGTAAACACACCGTCATCGGTGACATTTCTGTTCATATGTTTCCAGGCAGTTCATCATGATAACATTTGTACTTTCATGCAACATTTATATTTGGGCTAGTATGGGCATTCATAGTTGTTCATTGTTTAGTTCAACTGTGCTGGTCATGATGAATATTTGTCTCTATCATTTTTAAGCTACTTGATATGTGAAAACAAATGCCACAGGAGGAGGCCAAGTATGTCGCAGCCCATGCTACATTCTGCGTGGATAGTCATTCTGTATTCTGCATTGAAAGTTATCTTTGTGATATTTACTATGGCCCCCACTGATTTTTGTCTTTTTGTTTGATTCATAAGTACTTCACTTTGTCATGTTATGAATAATTCATGTGCTAAGTAAATGTACGCCACAGTTTAAAAAGTTTTTTTCAAATTAAAGGTAATATCCTGCCTTTATTTTATGTCTGTAAGAAAACTTGTAAATAAGGGCAGAATTCATATGAACCGTATTTCGGGGCATTGTACTATGCAGCTGTGTGGAATAATGTCCAGTTTTTCTGCATTTTCCAATATGGTGGCTTTACCATCATTTGTAGGTTACACAAGTTATGAGTAGAATTTGAAAGGGATCAGTACTACACAATGTAATGTGGCATTATAAAAATGCAACTTCTAAATCAATTTAGGATAATAGAATCTGGTGGCTTTCTAGTGCCATGACAAACTGCATCAGTATCCTATGTTGACACGGCCTCACCAAAGTTTCACAAACTTTGGCATGTAAATTTATATCTTAGATTTTCACTGTTCTGGGATTTTATGCAGCGTTGATTGTTTGTTGGTTAGTTACTGACATTTCAGGACAACCTGTCGCTCCCATCTTCAAGGGTCAGACAGTCCTTGACCTTTGAAAATGGGACCAATAGGCTGTCCCAAAACATCGGTCACTGACTACCAGCTAGCACTGCGTAACATCCCAGAAGAGCAGGTCTCTCATTTACACTGTGTCTGAAGCCTGAAATCATGCATAATTGAATTTATTTCTCCTGTTCCCCCCTCTCCCTCCCCATTGTCTGTTTGCAGAAAGGTGCTCGGGGTTCGTGGGGTGAACGTGCCAACCAAGATCTGAAATTCACTCGAGGAAAAAGTTTTCGTCATGAAAAGACCAAGAAGAAACGTGGAAGCTATCGTGGAGGTCAGATCTCCATGGCAGTTAATTCTATTAAATTTGATGACTAAAACTGTTCATAGACGCGGCCTGTCTTCAACACATCCCGTGGTGCAGCCACGTGCAGCTGGTGTTAGTGTACTTTACGGCGTTCCCTGAAGTGACATTCATTTATTTTATGAAATCATGAACAATTGCAGCCTACCTGATAAGCATAAAAGAGGTTGTTCCTTACAGTGGTTAGGAATTATATTGAAAATAAAAATACACTTCTATATATATATTTGTGTATATCTTACTTACCTTTGTCATAATTTCAGTAAAGGTTTGGTGTGCCTGGAAGAATTTTTATCTTCGTGAATTTTTGTGGATCATAAACCTTCCAAATGTCTGCCACCTACCGTATATTCTCGAATCTAATTCACGCTAGTTTTTGCTGATTTCTTAAACGAAAAAAAAAAGTTAGTTCACGGTTCTAATCCGCACCTATGGGAGGACAATGGTGAAGATAAAGATGATAGTGACTGGGTGACGGATAACAATTCGGTCATGAGTGATGACAGCGAGTCTGATGAATAATAAATTATAAATATTATATAATATATACTATAAATAAAAAATAAAATAATAAATTATTGTATTGTATTCTTACAGCATGTACAGTGGCTCTATCATTTTTCCAAAGTCCAATTCACGACCACTAATCTAATCCACATCTGATTTTTTAGCCCTCTGAAACTGTAAAAAAGAGTGCGGATTAGATTCAAGAATATACGGAATATTAAAAGACAGATCATTATGTGGATTGTGGATGGTGTAGGTAGCATGTATTCAGCATACATAATTGGTGGAGCTGTGTCACCCACACCATGCTGTTCTAACAGTCATTTTGTGTTCAACCACCAGTGTCAGTAGCAGTTTGTGTGTTTTGTTTTCTGTGGTGCCATAAGAAGAAGGCAATTTGGGAACTGTCTGAGGGATGGTGTGTGGATGGGTGGGAAAAAATGAAAATTATGTCTTGAAGCCTTCATGGCAACATAATTCAATAAAATCATCTCAGGCTGACAGCTGCATCAGGTAGTTTGAATCACCTGACATTTCTATGACCAATTCATTTTTCTTCATTGCATCAGAATTCTATTGATGGAGATGGGGTCTCTGTAATATTGGTTGATTTAAACTGAGACAGTCAAATCAAGGAGGATGAGGTGCACATAGCTTGTGGCATATATGGGGGAAAGGCACATACAAGGTTTTGCAGGGGGAACCATGCAGGGAATTTGACTAGGTGAGGAACTGTCAGCTTCTCAAAGAACTCTGCCCAGCACTGTCAGAGAAAATATAAGAATGGTCCAAACACCCACACAACCTTACAGGCCAGTACAAAGTGGCTTCGACTTCCTCTCCCTCTGACACTTCCTGACTACGTGGCCTGTTGATAGCAACGCAATCCACTCCATGCCCTCACTGCCTGCCTGTGTAAAACATGTCTATTCCTTTCTACTGTCCATTTTGCCTCCAGACTGCAACTGCAATCTATTTAAGTACAGTACCTTAACACCTGATACAGCTGAACTCGAAACGACAAAATTTTACACTTCAGGTAGACTGTAAGAACTTGCACAAGAATCTACAGCACTGTATGTAATGTGAGTGAAAATATGACTCCAATCCCTCCTCTCAACCCCCAACATAAAGTCACGTTACAGTATAATTGCTATGTGTAACTAATTAGTGAAAGTCATCTTAGGGCACTGTTTCTCATCTCTTTGGTAATGCTGGACCCCCTCCCCCTGAATTATCTTGACTTGTTAACATTTAAAGGTTGAATAATTACAGACTTCCTTAAAATAAATAAATCTATATTGTCTGTAAACATTCATCACACAACTTGAGGTTATGAAAAACCTAAAGAAGGAAACTTTCTGTTCCATTGAGCTTAACCTTTTGGCGCTGGAATAATTTTTTTAATTTTAGCACACACTGTATATAAAATGTGAATAATACAGGAACCAAACAAGTTAGAATTATAAAACAAACTGCATTTTGAAGAGAAAAAAACGGAGAGTATATACCATGTTTAAAATATTCAGTACCTATATTTGTTGAATAAATATATAAAATGCAACTTTAGAGGTTCACAGTGTGGTACGACCACTATAGTTGACATTAGGCATCTAAAGGTTAATCTACACTGTTACACCTTTATTGCACATCAAATCTGTTGAAATATTAAAGTACTCAAAACACTGCATTTTTCCTTCTAACTTACAACAGAAAGGCAACAAAGTTCTCATGGGCTCCTGGCCAAGCCTTGTGCACCACACTTTGAGAAACACTGCCAAAAAGGATTCTGAGGAAGTGTGAAACATTTTAGTTGCACCTCTGTACAAAGCCATGCACAGTATTCATATTGGTAGCAATTTCCTTACCTGCACTTCCTATCTTGCCGTCAATACGTCTAACCTGTGAACTGCAGTGGAAGACAATCTTTTGCTACAAGTTCCGAGGTGCTCACGTGGTGAAGATATGTTGCCGGTTCTGACACCATGAAGTGTGGTGAGTGATTGGACCTTCTTTCATATACTCCATTCCTCTGGGTGGAGTTGCACAGCTCAACAATCCTATCATATAAGTCAGGAATACACTGTACTCCATGACACACTGCCTACATAGTGGCATCTCCAGCATATGACAAAATTACCTCACCATTCACCAAGCATTATGAAGCATTTCAATTTTTCATATTGTATGTACACTGACCAAAGATTCTTCCTTATCAGGCAATACAACTTCAATGTGTGAAAGTTTTGGCTTTCTCAACTACTTCCTTCCATTTAACTTGATCCTGGCTGTATTTTGACCAATCATTTAAATTCATAAGCTGGTCCCAGTGGCCGCGCAGTCTAAGGCGTAGGTCTACGGCCACTCGCCTGCTAAGATGGTGGGGTTGAATCCTACAGGCAGCATGGATGTCTGTCTGTTGTGAGTGTTGTGTGTTGTCAGGTACAGGTCTCTGCGACACACTGATCATGCGCCCAGAGGAGTCCTGCCGACTGTTGCGTCATGTGATCTAGAAATCTCAAGAATGAGGAGGCCATGGGGGGGGATTAAAATTCATAATTCTTAAATCTTCTTTTATATCATTTTCCCATCTAATTTTTTGTCTTCCTGCTAATCTTGTGGGTATCGGTTTCCACTCATACAATTTTTTGACCATCCTACCATATGTCACTTGATGTACATGGCCAAACCAGCTCAATCTTTGAGCCTTAATGTAGTTAATTACATTCTTATTTCTAATTAGGTTATTTAATTCATCTGTTGTAATTATCCATGTATCATCTCTAGCCTTTGTAGGTCTGAGTATTCTTTTTAGTATCTTTCTTTCAATTATTGGTAATTTTGTTTTATAGATTCTTTTAATACCCATGTTTTACTGGCATATTTCATCACAGGACTTATAGTCCAGTATTGCTTTAATTTATCTTTCTTTGATAGTAGTTTGCTTTTAAATATTTTTTGATTGGCATAATGAGCATTATTGCCCAGAGCAGTTCTTTCTGTAATAATCTTCTTGAATGGAATTATCTCCATTTACAACTGATCCAAAATATTGATAGGACTTTACCTGTTCTAAATACTTAGAATCTGTATCATTCAGACCAGTTTTTTCTTTGAGCACCTTAAATATTTAGTTTTTTGCTCATTTACAATTAATTGAAAATGTATTGATTGATTTTTCAATTTTTAAACACTATGAGTGAGTTTTGTTCTCGCAGTTATCAGTCAACACAGGCAGATAGAACACTGCTTTAAATGTTGAGATATATTTCCTCTTAGATCTAGCTGCTTTAATATTACAGCTACAACTACACTAAATAAAGTTGCAGATAGAGGATCTCCTTGTTTTACTCCAGATTCTACTTTAAACCCTTCTGTATATTCTTTGTTTACCTTAACTCTTGCTCTAGTATTGATTTGCTGGAATTTTATATTGTGCTAAACATTCTATTTTATTCCTACACACAGAGTCAAAAGCTTGTGTAGATTCAACAAATATATTATACAGATTTGTATTATGTTAACACTTTTCAAAAATTTGTATAATTATAAATGCATTATCAATAGTAGATCTATTTGGGCAAAATCCCATTTGACACTTCCGTTTTTTTTTAACTATGACAGAAAATCTCTTATTTAATAATATAGCAAATATTTTACGTGCAATATTACGTGGTGTAATTGGTCTATTGTCATAAATTTTAATGTCAACTTTTTCTCTATTGGATGTATAATTCCTTCTTTCCATTGTGTTGGAAGTTGTTCTCTAACCTACTTTTAGGATTAATTTATGCAGTTTGTTTCAAAGTTCATCCTCCATTTTTAATCAATTGTGGAGGTATACTTCCTAAACCAGTAGCTTTGTTAGATTCTAATTTATTAATTATAGTACATATTTCATTAAACATTGGTGATGACACCTCATAGTTGTCACTTAAGCTCTCAGTTATAGAGACATATGTACTTCAGTGTGACCAAAAGATTCTGCAGCTTCTTAAGTGCATTGTTGACAGTGATAACCAAATGAGATCTGCCATAAGATTGGTGATTTTATTACAGATATGCTGACAATTATTGGAATTTTAGCATTGGTAAGGGGATTGCATTTAATGAGGTCTATGATCATGTAAAGGGATTATATGCACAAAATAACGCTTTACCAACAGCATACACGAACCCTTTGATGCCGGAATTAAATCCCCCCCACCCCCCACCCACCCGCTCACTTTAGTGGCCATTCGGCTATTTAAAGGGCTCACTGCACAACACACACACACACACACACATATATATATATATGTCGTTAGGCGGCTAAGGGTTAAGGTTCATTATAATTTTATGGGATGTGATGCCACTCCTGGAAGATTCCTGATGCCCACATCTAAATGGTAGATGGGCTCCAGACCATCATTTTCAGTGTACTAATTGGAACTTGTGGTCCTTAAAAGGGCTCTTGAGGGGCAGAAATTTGGTCAGGGTCAAGCCCACCCACTGCACACTTCCTGCGCATTTATCTGGCTTGAACCTTCTAATTATCTTCATTCATAATACTGGTTAGGCGGGTTCTCAGCATGTGAATGGCTACTTCTTTTCTAGAGTAAGGGCCACTTAAATTGCAATTTCATGATCATTCATTGAAATCGAACATAAAACCGATAATAGCATTTCCATAATATCAATTTGTATTGTATTGGTAAAATTCTTGGACTGTGCATTCAGAACACATTGGAGCCACAAGGTTATTGAAGCATCAGCTTTTTCCCACCTCCTAGTGGGCCTGGGTGTCCTTATTATTGAGGCTCCATGATCACATTCCTGACTCGGTAGGAGGCCTCTGGACGAGTGATCGGCTCAACGCAGATACGACTACCTGACAACACACAAAAACAAACATCATGCCCCCCCCCCCCCAAATACAATGCACGACCGCTGAGATCAGAACTTCCTGTATTGTTTATTTTAATCTCGAACAATATAAGCATCCTAATATATGAGGATTTAATTCGTCTGCGATAAAACACTACGTAGACTGTTATACAGCTACCGACGTTTCGGGAAAATGCTGCCTCGATCTTCCGCGTACTCCAACTACGTACTAATCTACATGGCATCACTTCCCACGTAACTTCAATCTTCATAAACTGCACCATCCAATATCAGATTCCACATGCTTTTGACATTTCAATAACTACAACAGGTGTGCCACTCACGGTGACGGGATCTGTGGATGTTGGTGTGAAATGTTGGCGGCGAAAGTAACAGGGAGAGTATAGCCATTCTGAGTTTGACCTTATGTGTTAACGAAAATGCCCGTTTCGATTGCATTTTCTTCCATAACATTATCCAGACTAAAACGAGTATATGGACCATTATGGCAGTTTTGTAACCACGCATTTCCTCCTGTCCACAGCAGAGTTCCATCGGGTAAAATACTTAAAAAAAAAAAATAAGTCCCCACGGTTACACTGGACTGATTTCTCGAACACAGTGTGGTAAACGTTTCTATGGAACGCGGCCAGTGGTGCCTCACAGTGGCTAGAAATGTATTTACTTTCCGAATGGAATTACTCTATGGAATATTTCCGAATTGCCGGATGGCGTTTCTGAGCATAAAATGGCGGCTAGAAGTGCACGGAAATTTGAAAAGGTGAGAATTTACTTTCTTTGTGAGTTATTTTAGCAGGACAGTGACTCACAGGTACGTAAAAATGTTTTGTTTTTTCGATTTACATCTTGAGGTTTATAAGAAAAATAACTAAAAGAACGAGTTCATGTTGCATTAGGAACAATGCTCACTGGGAAGTGAGTATGACCACATTTCATGTCAGTGTATTTTAGAATTGTGTCACACACAGTATGGTGGGAATTGTTGCAGGTTAGGGGTCATTAATATCCTAGAGTGTTTTGTGTTGTGTTGAGAAGGTATTGTTCAGTGTTTACAAAGGTACATTGTAGGGTACGGATGTTAACTGTGACAAGTTCCGTACGTCTGCGAACGTCCGTTTATAGGGTATCGTAGAGTATGTTTATTATGTTCAAAAGGTCATTTACTCCGGAATATGTGAAATGTAGTCGAACCATGCAACATTATTTATTATAATTCTTGTTTTATATGATAATCAAAAGATATCAGACTTGGGTATTTAAGCTGTACTTTTTCATTTAATACAATTAATATAAAAAATACATGGATAATGGGGAAGAATACGTACATAAGATGAAAGGTATGTTAATAGTTATTATAAGTGTCATTTGCTGTGATAAAATATACGAGACTTGGGTATTGGAATTGTACCCTGTCATTTATTACATCGAATGTGAATAAAAAATAATTGGGCAGCGGCAATATAGTATGCACAAAATATTAAATGGTGTTTGACAGCTTAGCGTACATATTAGTAGGTAATAGAGGTTTTTCAGGCCCCCGTGTGATACTGAGAACTCCTATGTTCCAGTAAAATGCTAATTTTGACAATCTGTTTGCTTGGTCAGTTAATGTGAACTCCATGGCCTATGTGAGTTGTTTATGCTTTGTGGGATAATTGAGTGGTCAGTCAATCATTTTATTTATTATTCCATTGTATCATACAGATATGGAACATGTCGGTAATAATAATAATAACAATAATAATAATGTACGATGCATAAAGCATCCGTCATATTAAACATTAATAACTAATTATACATTACAACAAAATCTAATAAATGAGTAATAACTGTATATATTTAATGAACAATACAAACATTGTATAGGATATT